>OHQQ01001431.1_pt1 | contig 10714 bp, 9 predicted proteins | sample 1578211 | NCBI WGS metagenome assembly OHQQ01 (sample SAMEA3879539, study PRJEB24766) | human gut metagenome | biome: human-associated habitat; feature: feces | place: USA | collected 1985/1987
CTTTACCTTCTCCGTACCGCTCATGCTTGGCCTGGCTGTGATCTATATGCATATGACGGCCGAGGAAGCCATTACGGCCCTTACTTTGAATGGGGCTGCTGCCGTAGGGAGAGCTGACCGGATTGGGTCCATTGAAGTCGGTAAACAGGCAGATCTGACGATTCTTCAATATCCTTCCTATAAGTTCCTCCCCTATCATACAGGCGTCAACATTGTAGAAAAAGTCATCAAGAAAGGTGAGCTCGTTCATACGGCTTCCGTTTAATCAAAGGAGGCTCCTGCTTTCGGGTGGGAGCTTCCTTTTTTGCCTTTTTGCGCGGCGCAAGGCTTTTGTATGCTGCTTCTCTAAAGACGTAAGGAAAAGCTTCGATCATCCAAACTGCAAATTGCGGAAACGGTAGGAAATAAGCCAACGTTACGACCGGATTCCTTTGTCATATCGGCGTTTTTATATTATAATGGAGGAGACTTTGAGTAATGACATCTGATGCGGATGCGTGCCGGATGATTGGAGGGAAAGGGATCATGGCGCATACTCTTGAGGCGCGTTTTTTAGGCGCACCAGTAATCAAAAAAGATGGGCAGGAAGTCTTTTTTCCGTACAATAAAGTGAATGCCCTCGTATATTATATTCTCGTCAAAGGAACGGTCATGCGTGATGAGCTGAGTGGAATCCTTTGGGGAGATAAATCCGATGCCATTGCTAGGAAAAATCTCCGCAATGCCATTTATGAAACGAAAAAGCTCTTGGGACCCAATGTCTTTGTCTCCCCACGGAAGGCGATTATCAAGGTCAATCCGGACATTGACTTTAAGGTGGACGTTACGGAATTTGAAAGGGACCCGGGCAACCAGCTGGACCTTTACCAAGGAAGTTTCCTCCAAGGTTTTTATGTGAAGGATTCCCCGGAATATGAATCCTGGTATCTTACGGAACGTGACCGTCTTGAAGGCCTTTATCTGGACGTTCTTTTTCAAAAGCTCAAGGAAGCTGTTGCCATTGGCAACATGGCCAAAGTCACGCGCTACGGCCGGCAGCTCATTACCCATAACCCCTATGATGAAAGCATCTATATCCTCTTGCTGCGTACTTATTGTGAGCAGGGCAATATGCGGCAGGCGTTGGAGCTTTACGATGAGATGAAAAAACTCTTCCGTGAAGAACTCCAGAGCAGCGTACCGCCAGAAATTGAAACCATGATGAAGGAGGCTTCGGCAAAAGAAGCCAAGGGACATTCCACCTTGAGCAGCCTGGGACCGAATGTTTTGGGGCGGGAAAAAGAAACCCAGCTGCTTCGGAACCAACTGGATCGCTTTGTGAGGGCGGGGGAAAACACAGCCATATTCCTTTATGGCAATGCGGGCAGCGGCAAGACCCTTGTGAAAGATGCGGCTTTGGATCAGCTGCCTCCGGAATTTGCTATCGTCCAGATCAATTGCTTTCAGCCGGAACGCAATATTCTCCTACGTCCGTGGACAAGCATCCTTGATGCGCTGCGCAGCCTGATCCAAAAGGAACATATTCGGGTCTCCACCATCGATCCCAACCGGATCTACAAACTTTTTCCACAGTTTGACGTGACGGATGGACATGAATCAGGTCTTGGCGAAATCAAGGAAATGCTGAAATTTGATGCCATTTTCCATACCTTTTATTCCCTTTTGGAAGAAGTGGCGGCTGCAAGACCGTTCGTGATTGTTTTTGAAGACCTGCAGTGGATGGATCCCTTCAGTCTGTCGCTTCTGACAAGCCTGATCCTTCATCAAAAATCCCATCGCTTCCTCTTTTTTCTCACGGCTCGCAGCAGTGAGGACAAGGACTTTCAGCAATTTGTCTCAACCGTTTCCATGTATGAAAAAGTGCACCGTGTGGAGCTTTTGCCCTTGACGAAGGACACGGTCAAGGCTGTCAGTGAAGCCTCCCAACCGGGCGTTCCCCTTACAGACGACATCATTAGTCAACTCCTTGCGGATTCGGAGGGCAATCTTTTTCTTCTCAAGGAATACCTTATGGCCTTGAAAACGACGGGGAGCCTCGACAACTTGACGGAAAATGTTCGAACCATTTTCCGCAATGGCTGTGCTGCTCTGTCCGATGAAGAGCGCAAGATTCTTGACTTCATCGCTCTTTTCTACGACGGCGCGCCGCTGGCCATGATTTCGGAATATATGCACCTCAATAACCTTCAGGTCCTGGAAAGCCTGGAAGTTCTGGAAAAAACAGGCTTTATCAAGGCCATTCCCCAACAGCCGGAAGTGCTCTATGAAATCATTCAGCAGAAACTGGCAAGTTATGTCAAACAGCAGATTTCACCGGAAAAATGGCGGATCCTTCATAGCTACGTGGCCGGACTTTGGGAAAAACGACTCACTCATTCCACTCAGGATATCCGGATCTATCGCCATCTGGAATATCACTATAAGGAGTCGGGGGAACTGGTGAACATAGGGCGCTATAAGCTCAAGACCCTCATGTATTACCTCAATTTCAGCAATGAACTGTTTCCTGTCCTTGACGTGACCGGCGGTGTGGAAGAAAGCCGGCTTGAAAGCTCTTCTTTGGAACTGCACCTGGATGAACTGGTGAGTGAAGTCGATGAGATGATGCACACCATCCATCGGACCTATGGGGAAACCAGTGAGGTCAAGGACCTTGATATGACTTACCTGCACCTTATGGGCCGCCATTATATCCGGACCGGTGAATATGAAAAAGGGGTCCGGAACATCTTGAGCCTTGTGGAGATTGCTTCCGAGGTGCGAAATCTCGATTATCTCCTTATGGGCTACAAGCAGATGATTTACTACGACATCCAGATTGGCAATACGGAAGAGATGCGGAACTATCTGGAACTTGCCCTCAATGTAGCCGATGAGTGCAACTATCATAAGGAAATGGGTATTCTCCTTCGTCTCAAAGGGCTTAACATGATCATGCAGGGGAATTTCTCTGAAGCGGAACGGCTCCTCAAGGAATCAATTTCCACTTTCATGGTGACCCAGAGCGTCCAGCGGCGGTATGCCCTGAATATTGCTGGTGCCTATAATTATTTGGGTGAAATCCGGCGCGGCATGGGCCGTTACCAAGAAGCCCTTGACTACTATGACAAGGCCATGGAATACGCACGGGACCAGGATGCCTACAGCTCTTGGGTTGTCTTTTCCTGTAATGCCGGTGTCGTTTGTTATGCCATGGGTCGTTATGAGCAGGCTGAGAAATATTTTCGCCAGGCCTATGAACTCTTCCCCCGTTATAATTTCTGCTGGCGCCATCCAATCGTGGAAGCCTATTTGGCGCTGCTTTCCATGCGCAAGGAGCAGGAAAAGGAGGCTGAGTGCTTCCTAGATGATGCTGTGCAGAAACTCAGTAAGATGAATAATCCCCGGGAAGCGGGCTATGTCTATATGGCGATTGCCCTGATCAAGCATCAGTATCCCCAACGTTCCATCAGTATCCATTACCCGGGAAGTATGTCCAGCTATGCGACCAAAGCGCTGCAGGCCCTTGACTCCCATCGGGATGCTTGGGAACGGCAGCAGCTGGAAAGTCTGTTTTGTATTACACGACGTTCCTAACGCGATTTGATTGATCACCAAGAGGAGGAAAAAACATGATTACTTTGAAACAAGCAGTGGAAGTCCTGGATGCCCAAGTGGCCAGTGGGGAAAATCTCCTGAACCGGGAAGTAAAAATGGCCTGCGGCAGTGATATGATGAGTGATGTCCTGGCCTATGCCAAGAACAAGGCAGTGCTTTTGACGGGACTTCTCAATATCCAAGTTGTCCGTACGGCTGATGTCAGCGATATTGCTGCCATTATTTTTGTTCGTGACAAGCATCCTGAAAGCGATGTTCTCATGGCCGCCAAGAGAAAGGATATCCCCGTTCTTTACACGAAGTGCACCATGTTCGAAGCTTGTGGCCGTCTCTACAGTCTGGGACTGCGAGGCTGCACCGCGAAGGATGCGGAGAGTCGCTGACGTGGAAAAGGAATATCCTGTTGTAAAAGACGATTTCGAACGGGCCGGTGCGGCGTCAATTTCCATCAAGGAAATGCTCCAGCAGCTGGGGCTCTCGCCGGAACTTGTGCGCCGCGTTGCCATTGGAACCTACGAAGGGGAAATCAATTGTCTGATCCATGGCGGCGGGGGCAAGGTCCTTGCGGATTTTTCGCCGAAAGCCATTACTGTAAGGGTCATCGACCATGGTCCGGGGATCCCGGATGTACAGAAGGCCATGCAGGAAGGCTGGTCCACGGCTTCGGAAGAAATCCGTGCCAAGGGATTTGGGGCCGGCATGGGTCTTCCCAATATGAAGAAAGTATCCGATGCGTTTGAAATCCAGACAAAGGTAGGGGAAGGAACTACGGTCATCATGACCTTCCTTTGTCAGTAACGAGAAAGAAGGTGACCCTCTGTGGATCGTTCCTATTTGAATTCCGTTCGTGTCGAAGAGGACCGTTGCACCGGGTGTCTCCTCTGTGTCAAGAAATGCCTTGTCCAGGCCATCCGGGTCCGGGATGGCAAAGCGGTCATTATTTCCGACCGCTGCATTGACTGTGGGGAATGTATCCGCTGCTGTCCGACCCGAGCCATTGCCGCTTTGGTGGAACCTTTGGAGGAATTGAAAAGCTACAAGGTCAACATTGCTTTGGCAACACCGTCTTTCTATGCCCAGTTTGATGGAAACATTTCTGCATCCATCCTTTGGCAGGGACTCAAGGAAATTGGGTTTGACAGTGTTTTTGATGTGCCCCTTGCCGGGGACTATATCAGTGAGGAAATCGAAGCCTATCTTGATTCCTATGAAGGGTCCTATCCTGTGATTTCCTCTGCCTGTCCTGCTGTGCTCCGCCTGATTCAAACAAAATATCCGGAACTCATCTGTCACGTTGTTCCAGCCCTTGCACCGGCTGAAGCGGCCGCTATCTATGTACGGCGTGAAACCATGAAGCGCTTGAATCTGGTGCCGGAGGATGTAGGCATATGGTTCCTTTCTCCCTGTCCCGCGAAGGGCACGAATATCCATCAGTCGGTGGATGTAGCCCATACGGCCGTAACCGGCTCTTTTACACTGGCATCCCTTTATGGACCTCTTTCCGTTGTCATCAGTGAGATCCGGAAAGAAAAAAATGAACTGCCCCAAGCTCTCGTGGGAACCAGCTATGAACTGCTTTGGGGCACCGAGCGAGGAGAACTGCTTTCTACGGGATGCCGTCATGGACTCAGCGTGAGCGGACCGGAAGACGTGGATGAGGTCCTAAAGCAGATTACGTTGGGGAGTCTCACCGACGTTGAATACGTCAGCTGCTATATCTGTGACGGTGGCTGTGTCGGTGGGCCCAGTGTGGCCGTCAATAAATTTGTCGGGACAAAGAACCTTGAAAGACGGGCCATGCTGCGGCATGAACGGGAGCGGGAGGACCGCAGGGAAGCGATGCAGGCCGCCCGCATCTGTGAAAATTTCCCAAGGTCCAAGGACTTTATCAAGTCCCTCCAGGCAAAACCGGCTCCGCCCCTTGACCCTGATTTTGGGACGGCCATGGAAAAGATGGAGCGGCTGACGGCCCTTGCGGAACGGCTCCCCGGCCTTGACTGCGGAGCCTGCGGGGCGCCAACCTGCCGCATCTTTGCAGAGGATGTCATTCGGGGCTTTGCCAAGGAGGAAGACTGCATCATCCGGTCGCGCCAATCTCGAAAGAAATGACGGCTGGGGTGTCAACTCATATTGAAGGCAAAATTGAGAAAACTTATGGGCTGAAGGGAAAGAGAATGAGAACCCATGCGGGCTTGAAAAACGTGTGGGAAAAATGCGCTTCCCCTTTGCTTGCAAGTTGTCAGAAATCTTGCTATCATCTACAATGCAGTGCCTTGAACGAAAACCGTTACATTGCCTTTCTTGGATATATAAGAAAAATCCCATGGGGGGGCAAGCTTTTTCCTATAGGCTATTTGGTGAAAACAACTAGTCAGTTTTTGCAATTTATGTTACAATGACTCTGTTTTAAATATTTAGTAAATTAATGAATTTTTAGATTTTCGATACAGATCCATAAGGGGGTATCGCATTTGACTACTAGAGAAAAAATCGATGATATGCTGCAGCGCTACGAAACAATAGAAGCTGGCGGCGGTGCCAAAAGAGTTGCCAAACAGCACGATTCCGGAAAGATGACGGCTCGTGAACGCATCAATTCTTTTTTGGACCAAGGCAGTTTTGTAGAGCTTGATAAATTTGTGGAACATCGTTGCTCCAATTTCGGCCAGGAAAAGAAATACTTGCCTGGTGATGGGGTTGTAACTGGCTATGGTACGGTCAATGGTCGTACAGTCTTTGTCTTTGCACAGGACTTTACCGTCGAAGGCGGTAGCCTGGGTGAGATGCATGCCAATAAGATTGCCAAGGTTCAGGCCATGGCCTTAAAAACGGGTGCACCCATCATTGGCATGGCGGATTCCGGTGGGGCCCGGATTCAAGAAGCTACGGATGCCCTTGCTGGCTTTGGGAAGATGTTCAAGCAGAACACCCTTTCTTCCGGTGTGATTCCGCAGATTTCGGCCATCATGGGCCCTTGTGCCGGCGGTGCTGTTTACAGCCCGGCCCTGACAGACTTCATTTACATGGTGAAAAAGAGCTCCAAGATGTTCATTACCGGTCCGGAAGTCGTCAAATCCGTAACCGGCGAGGATGTTGGTCAGGAGGACCTGGGTGGAACCTTCACGCACAGCACCCGCTCCGGCGTGGCTGATTTTGCGGCGGAAAACGATGCGGACTGCTTGGAACAGATCCGGTATCTTTTAAGCTTCCTGCCTTCGAACAACCGGGAAAAGCCGCCGGTCTATGATACAGGTGACAGCGCGTTCCGCATGGATGAATCACTCAATACCATCATTCCTGATGGGTCCCATATGCCGTACGACATGTATAAGATCATTCGCAGTATCGTCGATAACGGTGAATATGTGGAACCGCATCGTATGTATGCCCGCAATATCATTACCTGTTTGGCCCGCTTGGACGGAAGTACGGTCGGCATCATTGCCAATCAGCCGCGTATCATGGCTGGCTGTCTTGATATCAATGCTTCCGATAAGGCGGCCCGCTTCATTCGCTTCTGCGATTCCTTCGGGATTCCCCTCATCAACATTGTTGATGTACCGGGCTTCCTGCCGGGAACAGATCAAGAATACGGCGGCATCATCCGTCACGGGGCCAAGATGCTGTATGCTTACTGTGAAGCCACGGTTCCCAAGATTACTCTTGTGACCCGCAAAGCTTATGGTGGGGCCTACCTTGCCATGTGCGCCCAAGATCTTGGCGCCGACCACGTCATTGCTTGGCCGACAGCCGAGATTGCCGTTATGGGTCCTCAGGGAGCTGCTAAGATTATTTTCCGTCATGAGGAAGATGTCGAAGCAAAGACGGAGGAATACATCGAGAACTTTGCAACACCTTACTATGCGGCTAAACACGGGATGGTCGAAATGGTCATTGAACCGAAGACGACCCGTCCGACCTTGATCAAAGCGCTGCGTATGTTAAAATCCAAGCAGGAAGACCGGCCAAAGAAAAAACACGGTAATATTCCTCTGTGATTTTGATATAAACCATTACCTACGAAAAGGAAAGAGAGGTGACATTCATGACAGAGAATCCTTGGCTCATTGCGGTCATCAACATGACCATCGTATTTGGTGTGTTGATCATCCTTGGAATCCTGATGAAAGTGATTTACTGGATCGATCCGACAAAAAAAAAGAAAGCGCAGCCTAAGAAAGCTGCCGTCCCAGTAAAACCGGCTTCCAATGCCGCTCAAAAGCGCCAAGAGGAAGAAAAAGTAGCTGCCATCGCAGCTGTCCTGGCTATGATCCAGGATGAGGATGACGCAGTTGCTGCAGCACTCATGGCCGCCATTGCCGAACACAAACGGAAGATGGAACCGATGGCGCTGCCTCATCACTACTTTTGATGAATAGAAGAGGGACTATTCACCAATCATTCGCCATTAGGCAAACAGTTCAGTTACATTTTTAAGGAGGGTTTTCTCATGAAAAAATTCAATGTCAACGTTAACGGTACGGTTTATTCTGTAGAAGTTGAAGAAGTCGGCGGCACCGTCGCTGCTGCTCCTGTTGCTCCTGCTGCTCCTGCTGCTGCTCCGGCCGCTGCTCCTGTTGCTGCCGCTGCTCCTGCTGCTGCTCCGGCTCCTGCTGCCGCTCCGGCCGCTGCTCCTGCTCCGGCTCCTAAGAAAGAAGCTGCCGCTGCTCCTGCCGGTTCCATTACGGTTGAAGCTCCGATGCCTGGCAAGGTTCTGTCCGTCAACGTCAAAGCTGGCGACAAAGTTGAAGCTGGCGATGTCCTCTTGATCCTTGAAGCTATGAAGATGCAGAACGAAATCATGGCTCCGGAAGATGGTACTGTATCTGATGTCCGCGTCAGCGCTGGCGATACGGTTGCCACTGGCGACGTGATGGTTGTTCTCTAATCTCACGCCACCTATATCAAAGGAGGACGTTTAGATTATGGATGCTTTTCTGGTAGCTCTGAAATCTGTCCTGACGGACAGTGGTTTCATGGCTTTTACAGCGGGCAATGCCATTATGATCCTGGTTGGGTGCATCCTGCTTTACCTGGCCATCGTCAAGGGCTTTGAACCGTTGCTGCTTACCCCGATTGCTTTCGGGTGCCTTTTGGCGAATATCCCCAGAACCGGGTTTGAAACCGATCCTGGTGTTATGAAGCTGATCCTGGCTGGTATCAAGTATGAAGTCTTTCCACCGCTCATTTTTATGGGTGTTGGGGCAATGACGGACTTTGGTCCGCTGATTGCTAACCCGGCAAGTTTCCTGCTTGGTGCAGCAGCACAGTTTGGTATCTTTGCAGCATATCTTATGGCTATTCTTATGGGATTCCCAGATAAGGCAGCAGCAGCTATATCAATTATTGGTGGTGCAGATGGTCCTACTTCAATATTCCTTGCAGGTAAGCTTGGTCAGACTAAATATATGGGACCTATTGCAGTAGCAGCATATTCATATATGTCACTGGTTCCTATTATCCAGCCACCAATTATGAAGCTTTTAACAACTAAGAAGGAAAGAGAAGTTAAGATGGAACAGTTAAGACCTGTTTCTAAGCTTGAGAAGATTCTTTTCCCTATAGTAGTTACTGTAGTAGTAGTACTTATTCTTCCTACAACAGCACCACTTGTTGGTATGCTCATGTTAGGTAACCTTTTCAAGGAAAGTGGAGTTGTTAAGCAGCTTGCAGAGACAGCTTCTAATGCACTTATGTACATAGTTGTTATTATCCTTGGAACATCAGTTGGTGCTACAACAAGTGCAGAAGCATTTCTTAACCTTGATACATTAAAGATTGTTGCATTAGGACTTATTGCATTCGCATTTGGTACTGCAGCAGGTGTGTTATTTGGTAAGATTATGTGTCTTGTTACACATGGTAAGGTTAATCCGCTTATTGGTTCAGCAGGTGTATCTGCGGTTCCTATGGCAGCCAGAGTTTCGCAGAAGGTTGGTTCTGAGGCAGATCCTTCTAACTTCCTTCTCATGCATGCGATGGGACCTAACGTTGCGGGTGTTATCGGTACAGCTGTAGCTGCCGGTGCATTCATGGCTATGTTTGGTGTTATGTAAATAAATACATAAATTAAGGAATTATAATTTAATTAATATTTGAAATAATTTGGAGGATTTAAAGATGGCAGAACAGGTTAAAAAACCATTAAAAATAACGGAAACCGTATTGCGTGATGCACATCAGTCATTGATTGCCACAAGAATGACAACAGAGCAGATGCTTCCAATCGTAGATAAGATGGACAAGGTTGGATACTATGCTGTTGAGTGCTGGGGAGGCGCAACTTTCGATGCATCCCTTCGTTTCTTAAAAGAGGATCCATGGGATCGTCTTCGTAAATTAAGAGATGGTTTTAAAAATACGAAATTACAGATGTTATTCCGTGGACAGAATATCTTAGGATACCGTCCATATGCTGATGATGTAGTAGAGTATTTCGTACAGAAATCCATCGCAAACGGAATTGATATCATCCGTATTTTTGACTGTCTGAATGATCTTCGCAATCTTCAGACAGCAGTAAGCGCATGTAACAAAGAAAAAGGACATGCACAGGTGGCTTTATCTTATACACTCGGTGATGCTTATACCTTAGATTACTGGACTGATATGGCAAAAAGAGTTGAGGATATGGGAGCTGATTCTGTATGTATCAAAGATATGGCAGGACTTTTAGTTCCTCAGAAAGCAGACGAACTGGTTCGTGCGATCAAAGATGTGATCGATATCCCGTTAGAGTTACATACACACTATACATCCGGTGTTGCTTCCATGACATACATGAAAGCAGTTGAGGCAGGATGCGATATCATTGATACAGCAATGTCTCCATTTGCACTGGGTACTTCCCAGCCTGCAACTGAGGTTATGGTTGAGACCTTCAAAGGAACTCCATATGATACCGGATATGATCAGAAGCTTCTGGCTGAGATCGCTGATTACTTCAGACCGATGCGTGACGAGGCTCTTGATACCGGACTTCTGAATCCGAAGAACCTTGGTGTTAACATCAAGACTCTTCTGTATCAGGTACCAGGCGGAATGCTTTCCAACCTGACTTCTCAGCTGAAAGAGCAGCACGCAGAAGACAAATTCTACGATGTTCTTGAGGAAGTTC
>OHQQ01001454.1_pt1 | contig 10558 bp, 6 predicted proteins | sample 1578211 | NCBI WGS metagenome assembly OHQQ01 (sample SAMEA3879539, study PRJEB24766) | human gut metagenome | biome: human-associated habitat; feature: feces | place: USA | collected 1985/1987
CCTCTCTGTATACCGGTGAGATATCCGTTCCGGCAAGGGTAAAGCACAACAACACGATATACCGTGTTGTCGGCATTGGCAAGAAGGCATTCAGCAATGCAGCTTCCCTAAAAGGCATTGTACTGCCTTCCGGGCTTTCGTCCATAGGCGATTTTGCCTTTGAAGGTTGCAGCGGATTAGAGAAAATCGTATTTCCCGGCAACAGCGTCCGCTTTGGTGAAGGAGTATTCTTCCGGTGTACAGCAATCGGGCAGGTAACGTTGGGCAGCGACTGGACACAAGTGAACCTCAAAATGTTCCGCTGGAGTGACCGTTTGACCTCCATCGTCATCCCGGCAAAGCTCACCAGCCTGCAGAATTTGAAATCATTGAAACAGCTGCAAAGCATAGAAGTGGATGCCAATAATCCAAACTTTACTTCCATAGACGGAATACTCTATAACAAAGACAAAACAACTCTGTTAGGTTGCCCCCGCGGACGCTCAGGAAAGATACGTATTCCCGAAGGTACCACTGCTATACGCTGGAAGGCTTTAATCGATTGTCCCAATATAACCCAAATCGATTTGCCTACTTCATTACAGATACTCTCGTACCGGGAGTTCTCCCAAATGGAACATCTGGAGCAAATCATCATGCGCAGAACAGAACCGATATCCACCGCAGAGCTCAACGGACAAAAAGTATTCCTGATAAAAATTGCCGGCAAGCTGAAAATCAAACTGCTCATCCCCAAAACAGCACTAAGTTCCTATAAAGAGGCACTTTGCTCCACAGAAGGAGAATATGCTGAAGTTTCGGCCAACACTCCCGAAGGATTCCCACCCGAATATGCCCTGATACCTTCAATAGTGGAACCCACTAATATGCTGGGGAAAAGCATGTTATCCGGAGTAAAAGATTTTTCAAAATATGATAAACCCTAAATATACAGAAACAATGAAGCCGCAAAATATTATAATCGCCTCGTGCCTATTACTGATGTGTTGTATCATGAGTAATCTGCACGCATCCACATTCCACCCCCAAAATGTACGCAGTAATAACGACACAATTCAGGCCGTCAGGCTAAAAGCTTTGAGTGCTCAAGAAAAGTCTCTTCAGAAGAAGATACAGGAACAAGACAAAAAGCGGAATGCCACCTACAATGATGTCTCCACTGAGACAATGGAGAGATTAAATGACCGGCAAGACTCTATCTGCCTGGATTTACGTTCCCAACTCGTAACGATACAATTAGAAATGGCAGAAATAAAGAAAGAGAACTTGAAACAAGTACTGAATAACTGGGAAAAGAAAGGGAATTGATTGATATGCAGTTGATAGAGGGCACCCTTCTACAAGAGGGTAAATACAGAATAGAGGGAATACTTGGGCAAGGCGGCTTTGGCATCACCTATTTAGGATGGCAAACAAGACTAAACCGTAGGGTAGCCATCAAAGAGTTTTTTATGAAAGAGTATTGCAACCGCAACGCCGATACGTCACACATTACCATCGGGACGGAAGGAAGCCGTGAACTCGTAGCTCGTTTTCAGCAAAAATTCATAAAAGAAGCACAATCCATTGCCGGACTTAACCATCCTAATATTATCCGTATACATGATGTGTTCGAAGAAAACGACACAGCTTACTATGTGATGGAATATATAGAAGGAGGTTCTCTGCAAGAATATGTGACGCGATACGGTGCACTACAAGAAACGGAAGCGCTGCATTACATCCATCAAATAGCAGGAGCATTGAACTATATCCACCAACGGCAGATGAGCCATCTGGATGTGAAACCTGGAAACATTTTGCGGAGAGAAGAGGGAGAAGTAGTGTTGATAGACTTCGGACTATCCAAGCGATACGATGAAAGCCGGCAACAGACCAGTACTACTCCGGTAAGTATCAGTACCGGATATGCACCAATGGAACAATATGTAGCTGGAGGAGTGCAAATATTCACACCAACTACAGATATTTATTCATTAGGTGCTACACTCTATAAATTGCTGACAGGAACGACACCGCCGGCTGCCAACATTGTGTTCGATGACGGACTACCAGCCTTACCCGCAAACATATCGGCAACTACCGAACGAGCGATTCGTGCTGCCATGCAACCCAAAAGACAACGTCCACAAAGCATAAAAGATTTTTTAGAATTGTTGAATAAACCGGAAAGAGAGGATATTACCATCATTGCCAAGAAAGAAAAGTTGCCTCCCCAAAAACAGCCCTCCAGCAGTAACAAGTTACCCATATTTATAGGGGTTGTCGTCGCACTTTTGTTAGCAACAGTTGTCTGGTTTACTCAAAAACCAAGTGATACCACTCCTCTTAAAGAAGAAGCCTTTGCTACGGAAGTAATTCCAACTGAAAACAATCCGGTAGATCTTGGCTTGAGTGTGAAATGGGCAGCCTATAATGTCGGAGCATCTTCTCCCGAAGAATACGGAGGACTATATGGATGGGCGGACCCGACCGGAGAAAAAAAAGCAACAAATAGTAGCGATTCTCTCAGTGGCACTCCCCCTTTCAACATCAGCGGCACTCAATATGACATTGCTCGTGCTAAATGGGGAGAGAAATGGAGGCTACCTACACAGCAAGAATTAAAAGAATTATCTGATAAATGTATATGGAAATGGACTGAATACAAAAAAGTTGCAGGCTATATGGTAACAGGACCGAATGGAAATCGAATCTTCCTCCCTGCATCAGGATACTGCTACGCTTACGGTGGAACGGTATATGGTCGAGGAAGAAATGGCCGCTATTGGTCAGGAACACGAAAGACAGCTAATAGCACTTCTAGTAGCGCCTCCAGCCTCGTCTTCAGTATTAACGGCTGGAGTCCGTTGTACAGCGACTATTGTAAGGAGGGAAATTCCGTTCGCCCCGTATCAGAATAAACTGTTATAGTTTGCATTATTTTAATTTTAAATTCCGCCAAAATAAAAAACTATGCAATTACAATCAGGTTCTTTCCTTCAAGGAGGAAAATACAAGATAGAGTCCATATTGGGACAAGGTGGCTTTGGAATTACTTACCAAGCCCTTCAGACCGGATTGAACCGTCAAGTAGCCATCAAAGAATTCTTCATGAAAGACTACTGCGAACGCAATGAGAAGACTTCACATATCATTATGGGTACCCAAAGTAGCCGGGAGTTAGTAGAACGATTCCGCCAAAAGTTTATCAAAGAAGCCCAAATCATTGCAGGATTGGCGCATACACACATTATATCCATCTATGATGTATTTGAAGAAAATGACACAGCTTATTACGTAATGGAGTATATAGATGGCGGTTCTTTAAAAGAACGGATTGAAACCAATGGAGCAATGTCCGATTCTGAAGCATTAAGTTATGTCCTCCAGATAGCTGATGCGTTGGAATATCTTCATCACCGTAAAACCATGCACCTGGACGTAAAGCCATCCAACATTCTGCTTCGGAACAATGGAGAAGCTGTACTAATAGACTTCGGTATATCCAAACGTTATGATGACACCGGTAACCAAACAAGTAGTACGCCAATCGGTATCAGCAAAGGATATGCACCTTTGGAACAATATAAGCAAGGTGGAGTAAAAACATTCTCACCAGGTTCAGACATTTACTCTCTCGGAGCAACATTGTTTTATTTGTTGACAAGCCAACAACCGCCAGAGGCCAGTGATGTGAATGACGAGGGACTGCCAGCATTGCCAACAAAGATAAGTCCATTGATAAGAAAGGCCATACAAGGTGCAATGCAACCTCGATGCAAAGATAGACCGCAAAACATTAATGAATTTCTCACATTATTGAATGAAGGGATAAAACCTGGTTTGGAAAATGAAACTACAATATTAGATACCCCTAAAAATGAATTTGTAGCAAAAGAGCATCCTTCTTCCATTCCAAAGCCTCAACGAATTTTCTTATTCAAAAAAGAATGGCTTTGGGGAGTTATAGCTCTAATCCTTATATTATGTACTATTTGGCTCAGCAGAACCAACAAGACGAGTAATATCGCACAAGACAACTCTTTAGCTATTGGGCTTGACAGTACTGTATCCGACAGTGCTATACTTACATCGCCTATATCTATGAATAATTCGGCTCTGCATGATTCATCTATTCGGTATGAGAACTCTAATACAGAAATTGGGCAAACAAGAACCAATGTTCAACACAATGAAATCTCAACAGATCAAATTGTAGATTTAGGTTTAAGTGTAAGATGGGCCGGGTGGAATCTCGGTGCCTCAACTCCTGAAGAATATGGGAATTTATACTACTGGGGAGATTCCACGGGAACAGCCAGCAGTGGACCTACCTCTATTAACATTTATGATTTTGATGATATTTGTGGCTCGGAATATGATATTGCCCGAACTCAATTAGGGAAATATTGGCGTATGCCAACAGCAAAAGAATTCATGGAACTTAGAGATAAGTGCAAGATAACATGGACCACTTACCAAAAAATAGGGGGATACAAAATTACCGGACCCAACGGCAACAATATATTTCTGCCTGCTGTCGGTATCAAAAACGGACAAAATATAGAAAATCGCGGTTCCATAGCATATTATTGGACTGGTTCCGTAGCTTTAATAGGAGGGGGATTTGTCAAATTCAAAAGAGGACGCGCTTTCCTATTGAAAGATTCAGTTAGGGTTATGCCCAATAATGTTGCACTCCCCATTCGCCCTGTTATCCCCAAAGAAGAAAAACAAAAGCAAGAAGAGCAACAAAGAAAGAAAAAAAGAAAGAGCCTTGAAGAACGAGTTCCCAAATTTGCATCTTCTCCAGCAGATAGATTTAATTCAGAGATTTGTTACAATTGTAACATAAATAATAACAAACAATCAACTACTTAATAATATGAGTAATATAAATAATTATGCACTTAAACAAAATACCATTTTATATGGTAAATCACATACCTATACCATAGAAAAGATATTGGGTCAAGGCTCTTTCGGCATCACCTACTTGGCTATGACCCAAGTCAAAGTTTCCGGAGCATTGGGTGAACTCGAAACAACCATACAAGTTGCCATCAAGGAGTTCTTCATGAAAGACATCAATGGACGAGAAGAAAATACTGTTACTTGTGGAAGCAGAGGAGGGGTCTATTATGACTACAAAAAGAAGTTTTCGCGCGAAGCCGAAAACCTGAGTAAGCTGAACCATCCCCATATCGTTAAAGTGCTGGAATACTTCGAGGCCAACAACACAGTCTACTACGCCATGGAATATGTAGATGGAGGAAATCTGGATACATACATCACACAACAAAAAGGCTTGACGGAAGCAGAAAGCATTATGTATGCCAAACAGATAGGAGACGCTCTATCTTACATGCACGCTCATAAGATGCTTCATCTGGACTTGAAACCTGGAAATATTATGCTCCGTAAGAATCAGGAAGCCGTACTTATCGATTTTGGCTTGTCCAAGCAATATGATGAAAACGGGAAACCGGAAACAAGCACTACAGTGGGAAGCGGCACACCCGGATATGCACCGATAGAACAGAGTAATTATCATGAAGGTAAAGACTTCCCGGCAACGATGGACGTGTATGCGCTTGGTGCAACTATGTATAAGATGTTGACGGGAATCCGTCCACCAGAGGCTTCAGAAATATTGAATGACGGTTTTCCTGCATATGAGCTACAAAAACGTCAAGTAAGCGATTCGTTAATAGCCAGTATCGCAAAAGTCATGTCGGCTATGAAAAAAGACAGACCGCAAAGTGTAGCCGCATTTTTAAGTATATTGGAAAATAAGAATACGGAAACAACTCCCAAAGAAGATATAGGAATAACGCTGGAGGAAGCTACGGTTATCCAAACATCCGCCAATGAAGAACAGACTATGCCTTCAGGTGACGACATATCTTCCCAGCCCCACCCCAAAAATCAAAAATATATTATTCTTGTCCTAATAGCTGTTCTGTCTATTGGAGGAATTATAGCCTATATTACTTCCAGAACAGGTTCCAACTCCGATACAGATACAGAAACAGAATGGCTGTCCGCAACAGACACTGTAACAAATTCTGAACCGGATAACGCATCATCAGTAACAGTACATGCAGGCACATCTGCTGAAAATATAAACCCGAATTCTCATGTAAAAGAAAATGCAGCGACCGGGAATGTAGAACGCCCTGCGCAACAAAACACCGAAACAGCAAACCTGAGTGCCATGAGTGCCAATATGCCTCCAAAGAAAAAGAACGGTTTTAAGGAAACAGCCAAAGCAGCAGAGCAAGGGAATACAGAGGCCCAATATGAGTTAGGAAGAATGTACTTTCTTGGTCGGGATGTCGCAAAGAATGCTACTGAAGCTGAAAAATGGTATCAAAAAGCAGCAGAACAAGGCATTGCAAGTGCCCAATATAAATTGGGATATATGTACGATTATGGGCAAGGTATTTCTCAAAATAGGGTAGAAGCTGCAAAATGGTATAAGAAAGCGGCAGAACAAGAAAATGTGGATGCACAGTATAGACTAGGCAATATGTTTTTCTACAAGGTAGGCATTCCAGAAGATATAGACGAAGCTATAAAGTGGTATAAGAAAGCTGCAGAACAAGGAGATATCAAAGCCCAAAACAAATTAGGAGAGATATATTCCAATGGAGCCAGAAAAAAAGACCCAGAAGCTATAAAATGGTATAAAATGGCTGCAGAGAGAGGGGATGCTGAAGCCTTAAAACAACTAGGAGATATATACGAGAAAGAAAATGCCTTGGAAGCAGTAAAGTGGTATAAAATGGCAATAGAACAAGGCAATGCTAGTGCATCTTTTAATTTAGGGCTAATATACGAATATGGAAAACCCGGTATTCCTAAGAACAAGGCAGAAGCAATAAAATGGTATCGAAAAGCTGCAGAACAAGGAAGTGAAACTGCCCAAAAAAATCTACGCAAACTTGAGAATGAGTAATAGAGTTCGCGTAGAGATAGCAGGTACTTCCTTCTATACGATTATTTCATACAAGAATCGCTATCTGTATATAGATTACCATTTCAATTTCCACCAAAATAAAAAGCTATGCAATTACAATCCGGCACTCTCCTCCAAGGAGGAAAATATAAAATAGAAACAGTCTTGGGACAAGGCGGCTTTGGCATCACCTATCTTGCCACACAAGTGGCCTTAGAACGCAAGGTAGCTATTAAAGAATTCTTCATGAAGGAACATTGCAACCGTGACGTTGCAACTTCCCATGTATCAGTCGGTTCACAAGGCAGTCAAGAATTAGTAGCACGTTTCCGCCAGAAGTTCGTAAAGGAAGCCCGGATGATAGCCGGGCTGAATCATCCTCACATCATTCGTATCATTGATGTGTTCGAAGAAAATGGGACAGCCTACTATGTAATGGAATACATGGGAAATGGCTCTCTTGCAGAATATCTAAAAAGGAATGGAGCAGTCAGAGAGTCTGAGGCCCTCCATTATATCTACCAGCTGGCTGATGCCTTAAAGTTTATTCATCAGCACCAAATGAACCACCTTGACATAAAGCCAGGGAATGTATTGTTAGACAATAATAACAACGCCACCCTTATAGACTTTGGACTATCCAAACGCTATGACGGTGAAGGGCATCAAACCAGTACAACCCCTATAGGCATCAGTGCCGGGTATGCTCCAATGGAGCAATATAAGCAAGGAGGCGTCAGCACCTTTTCTCCTGCAACAGATATCTATTCTTTGGGAGCAACTTTATACAAGCTCTTGACAAATGAGACTCCACCTGATGCCAGTGATGTGAATGACGACGGGCTTCCTCCACTTCCACCGAGTATATCCCAATCAACGGCCGATACAATTGAGAAAGCCATGCAACCGCGCCGTAGAGACCGTCCACAAAGCATTGATGAATTTTTATCGTTATTGACTAATAACAATAAGCCATCAATGCAGTATAATGAAGAAGAATCTGAAACAACTATAATTCCCTCTATCTCCCCAAAGGCAGAAGAAGAACCGGGTTCACCCAACATTCCTCCCAAACGAGCCAATCATCTTTCAAACCGGGAAATATGGTTTATTGCAATATTAATATTGTTGGTAACCTCTATTTTTGTAATAAACAAAACAAGCTACAATGTGCCTGCTCAGAACTCTGATACAGCAGTTGCAATAGAAAATCCAATCCCTAATCTTCCGGCCCAACCAATTGATTTAGGATTAAGTGTAAAATGGGCAAGTTGGAATGTAGGTGCAAGTTCTCCGGAAGATTATGGAGGCTTATATGGCTGGGCAGACCCAACAGGAAACAATACATCTACAAATAATACTGATTATCCCAACAACAATCCACCCTCCAATATATGCGGCACCAATTATGATATAGCTCACATTAAATGGGGAGAAAACTGGCGTTTACCCACAAAAAATGAAGTGTTGGAATTATGCGAGAAATGTTCATGGAAATGGACTTCATATAAAGGGAGCAATGGGTATATGATAACAGGCCCCAGTGGAAATTACATTTTCTTACCAGCAGTAGGTCAACGCTATGGCACTAACATTGGCAGTCAAAAAAACTTTGGCTATTATTGGTCAGGGACTTTATACTCCACGGGATATTCAAACTACCTTTCTTTCAGCAACACCCAATATCAGCTAAGCTTCACCCTTCGCTATCTTGGATGTTCTGTCCGTCCCGTTTCAAAGTGACCAACATTTAAAACAAAATTCAAAGTTAATATGCAAGGAACTCAACAATCATTAAGAAAAGGTACTATTCTATCTGGTAATTCCTACAATTACAAGATTGAAGGTATTTTAGGCCAGGGGTCTTCCGGTATAGCCTATCTTGCTTCAATACAACTTCAAGGAGAGTTAGGTTGCCTAAATACCCATACACAAGTAGCCATAAAAGAATTTTTTCAGAAGAATTTCAATGGTAGGGAGGGCACTACTGTAACTTGTTCCAATGAAAAGGCTTTTAAAGAATATAAAACAAAATTCCTTCGGGAAGCCAAGAATCTTTCAAAACTCAAACATCCACATATTGTAGACATCCTGGAAGCTTTTGAAGCAAACAATACTTGCTATTACGTAATGGAATATTTAGAAGGCGGGAGTTTTGATTCTTATATAAAAGCAGAAAACGGTCTCTCCGAATCAGAAGCTTTGACATGCATCCGTCAAATAGGGGAAGCACTGCAATTCATGCATAACAATAGGATGTTGCATCTTGATCTAAAACCGAAGAATATAATGCGGCGTAAAGATGGTTCTATAGTATTAATCGATTTCGGTCTTTCCAAACAATACAATTCACAAGGAGAACCTGAAACAAGTACTGCCATCGGATATGGCACCCCAGGCTATGCCCCAATTGAACAAAGCTGTTATCGCGATGGAGAAGGTTTTCCTATAACAATCGATATTTATGCCTTAGGAGCTACATTATTTAAAACATTGACCGGAAAAACGCCTCCCAATGCTTCTAATATTATGAACTATGGCTTTCCGGAAGCCGAATTGCAAGAAAGAAACATCAGTAACAAGACCATTACTGCCATACGGCATGCAATGAAACCAGAAAAGAATGCAAGAACACAAACTGTAGAAACTTTTATCCAGGAAATTGAAGGAAGTCATGCAGAAGACACCACTCTTATTGAAGATAGTTCATTGATAGTTTTGCCGGAAACAAACAAAATAACCCTATCATTAGAAAAGTTATTCATGGGAAGTGATAGAAATTTTTCTACAGATATTATAATCACCGCAAACTCTATTGCACTTACCGTAAAAGCATTCACTATACCAAAAACCAAGATACAGACTTATACTTATCCATATACCTCTCAAAAATTCAAAAAACTATTATCAAACCTACGAGAGTTAAGTTTACAAACAGCTTATGACTCATTCAATTATGAAGTGGATAATGCACCAGATATTTTTTACCGCATGCGATTCTCCCTCTTCTCTACAAAAAAATCCTATGCAGATATAAAGGTGGAGTATGAGGCTTTAGATGAATTACGCACCGATGAATTGCCCAAAAACTGGCATGGCATGTTCTCAAGGCTTCAAAGGGCCATCACTTCCCAAATTCCTTCTTTCAACGAAACTGTTCTCACAGTAGTTTCTAATAAAACGCCCCCTGAAGAGGGAGCAAAGGTCATAAGCATAGCAAAAGAAAGCTTTATGGCCATCTTTGCTGGAGTCATGACTCTAATGCTAATAATTGGACCCAACATAGGAGTAGGAGGAATTATCACCATAACAAGCCTTGTCATCTTACCAGACTTGCTCATATTTTGGTTATCACCTCGAAAGAAGCTTCATGCGATTTTATTTTCTGCAACAATCATACTACTACTCGCAATCAACCATATAACACATCAATAAATCTTATAGATTATGCAATTACAAAACGGAACTCTTCTGCAAGGAGGAAAATATAAAATAGAAACAGTCTTAGGACAAGGAGGGTTCGGCATCACCTATTTGGCCACCCAAACGCTAACCGACAAAAAAGTCGCTATAAAGGAGTTTTTCTTTAAAGAATATTGTGAGCGTGACAATGTG
>OHQQ01001455.1_pt1 | contig 10549 bp, 7 predicted proteins | sample 1578211 | NCBI WGS metagenome assembly OHQQ01 (sample SAMEA3879539, study PRJEB24766) | human gut metagenome | biome: human-associated habitat; feature: feces | place: USA | collected 1985/1987
GGTTGGTGGTGGCACCCACGGGGAAGTCCTCGGTGATGGGCACGCTGGCGGGGTCACCGTAGACGGTGGCGGAGGAGCTGAACACGAAGTTGCGGCAGTTGTGGCGGCGCATCACGTCCAGAATGACCAGCGTGCAGTTGAGGTTGTTATAGTAGTACTCGATGGGCTTGGAAACGCTTTCGCCCACAGCCTTATAGGCGGCAAACTGGATGACGGCATCGATATCAGGGCACTCGGTGAAGATCTTCTCCACATCCTCGTGCTTTGTCATATCGGCCTGATAGAACCGGAAGTCCTTGCCGGTGATCTGCTTGACCCGATCCAGCACCACGGGAGAAGCGTTGTAATAATTATCTGCCACCACGATGTCAAAGCCAGCGTTCAGCAGTTCGATACAGGTGTGGCTGCCGATATAACCGGCACCGCCGGAAACCAAAATTGCCATAAAAGTACCTCTCTTCTCGTCACCAAAGTTGCTTGCGCGGGGCAGGCCCGCCTTCTGCCACAAGGATACAACGTTTTGGCCGCAGAATCAAGTAACGGGAATTTTATAAGGATGGATTTTTGTTTCCATTTATTTTTCCGCGTATTGATTTACAAGCGTTTTTTGTTTTTTGCGCATGGAGTGATGGAACGCTTTGTGCAAATCAGAAAAAAAACCCTCTCAGGCAAAGCCGTCAGGCTTTGAATGAGAGGGCTGCATTTTACAGTTTCCCGCACTGTTTGCCGGTGAAGAACCGCAGGGTGGTGTTGGCGCGGAACACTTTCCCGGCCCGCAGGGCGGTGGAGGGGAACTCCGGGTGGGAGGGGCTGCAGGGGAAGTGCTGGGTCTCCAGCGCAAAGCCGCCGTATTTCTGCATCGGCACGCCGCCCTTGCCGGGGGCAGGGCAGTCCTGCAGGAAATTGCCGGTGTAGAGCTGCACGCCGGGCTGGGTGGTATAGACCTTCATGCTGATGCCGGTCTTATCGCTGGAAGCCCAGGCGCACAGGCTCTGGCTGGCCCCGCGGCCCCTGTCGATGACAAAGCAGTGGTCATAGCCGCCGCCCACCATGGTGGTCTGGGAAAAGCCGGTGTCGATGTCCCGGCCAATGGGCTTGCCCGCCCGGAAATCCATCGGCGTGCCTGCCACGGGCAGGATATTGCCGGTGGGGCAGGTCTCGTTGTTGCCCTCCAGATAGCGGGACGCATAGATGCGCAGCTTCTGGCCCAGCACATCGCCGCCGCCATCCAGATTGAAGTAGGTGTGGTTGGTCAGGTTGATGATGGTATCGGCATCAGAGGAGACACGGTAGTCCATCCGCAGGGCGTTGTCCTCGGTGAGGATATACCGCACCGAGATCTTCAGATTTCCCGGGAAACCATCCTCTCCATCGGGGCTTTCGGCCTCCAGAAGCAGGGTATCGCCAAAGGTCTTTACCTCATACAGCTTGCGCGGGAAGGTGCCGTGCAGGTGGTTTTTGCCGTTGTTGGCTTCCAGCTGATAGGTCTTGCCGCCCACGTTGAACACGGCATTCTCGATGCGGTTGGCGTACCGGCCCACGAACGCGCCGCAGCAGGTACTGCCGGACGATTCAAAGTCCTTGACGTAATCGGCGTAGGTGTCGTGGCCCAGCACCACATCCACCGGCCCGCGCTTGGTGGGCACCCAGATATTCTTGATGATACAGCCGTAGTTCAGCACACTGACCGCCAGCCCGCCGGGGTTCGAGATGATGTATTCATTGATCTTTTCGCCGTTTGGGGTCATGCCAAAGGGCTTGGAGAGAAACTGTGCCATAGGGCTCGCCTCCTTTTGTATTTTTTGGGGACAACACACTCTCTGTTTTATCCTTTATTGTTTTGATTATATCACAATTTTCTCCTTCTGTGTTTGCATTTTTTAAGGGATTCTATCCAATATTTCGAGAGTTTTTTTGTAAGTTCTGCCCCATAGGCAGAAAAAAGCCCCGGAGGGCCAGGGGTAGGCGCTCCGGGGCTTGTATGGTTAGATTAAATATTACTGCTGGGGAACAGCTGCAACCTCATAAGTCATTGCAATTGCAGCGTAAGTCTTGCCATTGACAGTCTTTGCTGCAACACCAATTTTCGTAATTTTGACAGACACACCATATGCACTTGCCATTCCATCCAGCAAATCGTGCATAGTATCCGTACCCTGATTCAGGCTTCCAATGTTATCTGCAGTAATTTCCATTACCTCATAGGTGCCATTCTGCATTTTGCCATCCTTCATCAGAGGCAATGCCATCGTCATAGAACCCTTACCAGTCGATTTCAAATCTGCCAGGAACTTTTCGGAATCCTCAGTGGAGTAGGATTTCCGAGAATCAAAAGTGCCCTTCTCGGTGTCGATCAGATCAATCTTGCTCTCAGCGAGCTTCTTCAGGTCAGCATCGTTTACCTGAATACCAGTAGCTGCCTTTATAGAAGCAAATGTTGCATCTTCAGCCTTCTGTGCAAAAGAAGGCGTGCTGTCATCGCCGCAAGCGGTGAGCAATGCCAGAGCCATTACGCCGGCCAGCAGAAGGGCGGCCATTTTCTTGAGCATTTTCATTTGTAGAACCTCCAATGTAAAATGATATTTTACCACACAGAAAGCATACCCCTACACCTTCTGCATTGTGACCTCATTTTACATCTACCCCCTCCCCCCTGTCAATATTTTTTATTGAATCCCCCAATTTTTGGAGACTGTGCCAAAGCTGCGGCAAAATTTTTAGCAGATTGACAAAAAGCACCCCTCACATGGCTGTGAAGGGTGCTTTTTGGAAGTTTTCTTACTCCGGCTGAGCGGTGTTCTGGGCGATATACTCGGCGGCATCATCGGGGATGTCGTCAAGGTTCTCATCGCCGATATCCACGTTCAGCGGCGGCTTCTTGAAGAGGATGTCATACATCAGGGGCACAACGTACAGGGTCATCAGGGTGGCGTAAGTCAGGCCGAAGATGATGACGATGGCCATACCGCTCATCAGCTGGCTGGCCATATCGCCGCTGAACACCAGCTGGAGCATGGCCAGAACAGTGGTCAGGGTGGTCATCAGGATGGGGCGCATTCGTGTTTTGCCGGTGGCGATCAGGGCCGCGCGGCGCTCCATGCCGCCGATGCGCAGCTGGTTGGCGTAATCCACGAACACGATGCCGTTGTTGACGACCGTGCCCATCAGAACGATGAAGCCCATCAGGGAGATCATGGTCAGCTGCTGGCCGGTGAGCAGCAGGCCCAGCAGGCCGCCGGTAAAGGCCAGCGGAATGGTGAACAGAACGATGAAGGGGGAGAGCAGGCTCTGGAACTGGGCCACCATAACAAGGTAGACGAAGGGCAGAGCCAGGAACATCCACTGGCCCATCTGATCCACCACCATGCCGTTGATCTCAGAGCCGCCGCCCATATAGAAGCTGCAGCCCTCGGGCATTTCATCGGATGCGGCAAACTCGTTCAGCTTCTTTTCCAGCGCGCGGGTCTCGGTGGTGGTATTGGTGCCCTCCACCGCGTCCGCCGTCACGCTGATATAGCGGGTCTGGTTCTTGCTGGTGATGGAGTCCGGGGTGGAGCCGGTGACCCAGGTGGCCATATCGCCCAGCGTGCAGGTGCCGGTCTCGGTGGTGCCGTCGGCGGCCATGACGGAGGTCGTAAAGGTCATATCCATCATGTTTTCCTTGGTCATGGGGTCCAGATTGTTGCTGATCTGGACGTTCATGGTGGAGCCATCGATGGCAACGGGGGTCTGGGCCGTGGTGGTGGTGGTCAGCTTGGCGGCGATCTGCTGGTAGACCTGCGCCACGGTCAGGCCGTAGGAGCGGACCTTATCCCGGTCGATCTGCAGGTTGATGGTGGCATCGCCGCTGCCCAGACCGTTGGTGGCATTGGTGAAGCCGTCCATCTCGTTGACCATATCCACCACCTTCTCGGAGAGGGCAGTCATGGTATCAATGTCGTTGCCGGAGACCTGAACGGTCAGGCCCATATCCAGCTGGCTGGTCAGCTCCTGCATTCCGCTGATCTCAACGGTGGCGGTGCAGTTTTCCACGCCGTTCACAGCTTCCTCCAGCGCCTCACGGGCCTGTTCGATCTGCCGGGAGGAGAGGCTCTCGTCCAGCATCACGTTGATCTGGTAGGTGCCGTAGCTGTTGGCGGCGTTCAGCAGGTCGGTGATGGTCTGGGGCAGGCCCAGCTGGCCGACATCCATTCCGGCCACGCGGCTGTCGGTGGTAACGCCCACCTCTTCCACGTTGTCCACAGCCAGCAGGGCATCAATGACATTCTCGGCCACGGCATAGGATTCTTCCTTGGTCAGATCCTTCTCGGTGGAGAGGGTGACGATGGCCTCGTTGCTGGTGATGGTGGGCAGCATCTCAACGCCCATAGACATCACGCGCCAGCCGCAGAACACCAGCAGCACCACTGCCGCGCCCAACGGTGCCCAGCGGTGCTGGAAGCACCATTCCAGGCTCTTGACGTACTTTTCCTGCACCTTGTCGAACCACTTGAGCTCTTTGGGCTTGGAGTTTTTCAGCAGGGTAGAGGAGGCCGCCGGGGCAACCGTCAGCGCCACGATGAGGGAAGCAGCCAGACAGTAGCCGATGCACATGGACATGGGCTGCAGCAGGCTCTTGATGACACCCGATGTGAAGATGACGGGCAGGAACACGCAGACAGAGGTGAGGGTGGAAGCCATGATGGCCATGCCCACCTGCTTGGTGCCCTGGACCGCCGCGCGGGCAGCGGGCACGCCGCGGCTGCGCAGACGGTAGATGTTCTCGATGACGACGATGGAGTTATCCACCAGCATACCAATGCCGAGGGACAGGCCCGCCAGCGTCATAATATTCATATCCAGACCGGTGAAGTACATGAGCACCACGGCAAACAGCACCGACAGCGGGATACTGATGCCGACCACCAGCGTGGGCTTGATATCCTTGAGGAAGATGGCCAGCACGATGATGGCAAGGGCCGCACCGATGAGCATACTGCTCAGGATGCTGCTGACGATGATGCTGATGTAGTTGCCCTGGTTGGACAGCACGACCACATGCAGGCCATCGTATTTCTGTTCCAGCTCTTTGAAGGCAGCCTTGCAGTTGCCGGAGACTTCACCGGCGCTGGAAGAATTGCTCTTGAAGATCTTCAGCACCACGGAGCGCTCGCCGTTCAGGCGGGTAAAGCTGTCCTCCGCGTTGTCGATGATCTGCACATCGGCCACGTCAGACAGGCGGACATCGCCAAAGCCGTCCACATGGAGCAGCAGGGCACCGGAGATATCCTCGATGCTGTCGTACTCCTCGCCGACCTTCAGCAGCCAGGACTTGTTGCTGGAATCCTTGACATAACCGGCGGGCATGGAGAAGTTCTGGGCATAGATCAGCTGTGCCAGCGTGTCGATATCCAGCATCTTGGCCACGTCGGAGTTCTCCATGGCCATCTGCTTGGCATCCTCATACTGCTGCTTGGCATCTGCCAGCTGCTGCTCGTAATTGTTCAGCATCTCGCGGGCCTCGGTGAACTTGATATAGGCCTGCAGCTGCTGCTGGGAATAGGTGCCCACGATCTGGGTGAACTGATCCATCAGGCCGGGCACGTCGTCCATGGCCTTGATGGTGCTCTCCAGCGTGTTATAAATGTTGCTCAGGCTCTGCTGCACCTGCAGATCATCGACCAGCTCCCCGGCCGTTGTGCCGGCGGTGTCGCCCTGCGCGTTCAGGCGCTGCTGCAGATCCTGCAAAGCGGTGGTCAGCTTATCGGTGATATCGCGCAGCTCCGCCACGATCTCGATCAGAGAATCGATATCCTGCATTCCGGTCTCGTTGAACTTGTCCACGACCCGCTGCAGGCCGTCCCGCACATCGATCATGGCCTGCTGGATCTCAGGCTCGTTGACCACGGCAATGAGCTGGTTGACGCTCTCCAGAAGGGCCTGTGCCTGCTTCTTGACCAGCATGAAGGAATCCTGCAGCTCGCCGGAGTACTGGCTGTTGATGGTATCGCTGACCAGCTTGTCGTAATTGGCCAGCTGGGTCTCGTACTCCTTTCTGCCTGCCTCGATCTGGGCCTCGGCATCATCCAGCTGGGCCTTTGCATCGGCCAGCTGCACGTCAATGACCTCCAGCAGCTTTTCGTTGATGGCATCGATCTTTTCCTGATCGAGCTGCACCTGCACCATCCGGGTGACCAGGCCGTTGGCGGAAATATTGGAAACGCCGCCCTGACGCTCAATATAGGGGACCATGGTGTCGTTGACGAAATCGGCCAGCTCATAGGAATCGCTGCCCTCGCGGCTGACGGCCACGGTCATAAAGGCGTTCATGTTCAGGGTATATTCAATGATGGAGGGGGTCATGCAGGTGCTTGGCAGGCTGGAGGTGGTCTGATCCACCTTGTTGGACACCTTGACCACGGCACTGTTCATGTCCGTATCGTCCTCAAACTCCATCAGCAGCAGACTGTAGTTTTCTGCCGAGGTGGCGGTGACGTTTTTCACGCCCGAGATGGTACCCAGCGCACTCTCCATCACGTCGGAGACCTCGTTCTCCACACGCTCCGGGCTGGCACCGGGATAGACCGTGACCACCATCAGGTACGGTGTGTTCACGTTTGGCAGCAGGTTGGTCTGCATATTCTGCACGGACACAAGGCCCAGCATGATGACCATGATGACTGCAACCAGAACGGTGAACGGTTTTTTGACGCTGAATTTTTCCATTTCTTCCTACCGTTTCTGTGTTTTCCCACGCATTGCGCGGCTGCTCTTTTTCTCAGAGCGGATCAAAGGCGATACCCCTATTATACACCCGGTTCCGGGGCTTGCAAGGCTTGCCCGGAGATTCTTTAGCAAATCTTGAGAATCTTTTGTGAAATCCGGATGATACCTCAGTTTTTTGACGTTTTGGAGATCAAATTTCAGACGGAGTTCAAGTGGGATACGAATGAGCGGGGCGGAATGTTGCAGAGGATAAAATTTTTTACGCTTCAAACCTCTCAGGCGCTGCGCGCCAGGTACGGGTTGCGGCTCCCAGCATCCATTTCGTGTTGTAAACAACACTTATGTCTTGCTGGCCACGGCCCCAACAGCAACGCCCTTTATCCGCCACTGGCGGCGGTTGTTGCTGTTGCTCCTGGTAGGGGAGCCAAGCTTACGTTCCTGTCTCTACTGTCAGGAGAGGGGGCAATGCGAAGCATGGACAGAGAGGTCAGTCTGCCTGCAAAGCAAGCAGCTGCTTGTACACTTCACTCTTGGAATACGGCGTGCCCTGCGCGGCGGCCTTGGCGGCGGCAGAGGCCGCATAGCCGTTCCGGGTCAGTTCCAGCGCCCGCTGGGCGGCCTGCTCCAATGTCAGTTCTTCTTCGGCTTCGGCGGCGGGCGCACCAGCCATCACCAGAACATACTCGCCGCGGGGGTCATTCTCGGCATAATGGGTCTGGGCTTCGCCCAGCGTTGTTTTCCAGATCTCCTCGTGGAGCTTGGTCAGCTCCCGGCAGAGGGTGATGCTCCGCTCAGGGCCGAAGGCGGCGGTCAGGTCGTCCAGCGTGGTGCGCAGTTTGTGGGGCGCTTCGTAGAAGATGACCGTCCGCTTTTCCCCCTGCAGCTCGGCCAGCCGCTCCCGCTTCTGCTTTTTGTTCACAGGCAGAAAACCCTCAAACACCCAGCGGGAGGTGTCCTGACCGGAGACGGCCAGCGCCGTCACACAGGCGGAGGCTGCCGGAACGGGCACCACCTTGATGCCCCGGGCCAGCGCGTCCCGCACGATCACCTCGCCCGGGTCCGAGACACAGGGCATTCCGGCATCGCTGCACAGGGCGCAGTTCTCGCCTGCCTCAATGCGGCGCAGGATCCCCTCGCCCCTCTGCAGGGCGTGCTCGTAGTAGCTCACCATCGGCTTTTTCAGCCCCAGAAAGTTGAGCAGCTTCATGGTCACGCGGGTATCCTCCGCGGCAATAAAGTCTGCTGCGCCAAAGGTGGCTGCCACACGGGGCGGCATGTCATCCAGGTTGCCGATGGGTGTGGCAACAATATAAAGAGTACCTGCCATAGTATCCTCCCATTTGATTTGTACAAAACCTCTCCGTCATCCCTACGGGATGCCACCTCTCCTCATAGGAGAGGCAAGCACACTTGGCTCCCCTACTAGGAGGCGCAACCCGTACTTGGCGCGCAGCGCTTGAGAGGTTCAGCGTCCATACATTGCCGCGCCTGCCGAGATGAGTACATCCGGCTCGACCCGCAGCCCTGTTTTTCGGTTCTTCTGGGCTTCCACCAGAAACAGCCAGGGGGCGGCATCCGGCTGGTTCTTCACAAAGGCCAGCCGCTTGGGCTCCAGCCGGTTGGCCCGCAGGACCGCCAGCACCTCGGCCAGCCGCTCGGGCCGGTGGCAGAGCGAGAGCCGCCCGCCATCCTTCAACAGCCGGAACGCGCATTTGCAGACATCGTCCAGCGCGCAGTCCGTCTCGTGGCGGGCAGTGGCCCGGGCCCTGTCGGCGGCCTGTTCCCCTGCCGTGAAATAGGGCGGGTTGCAGGCACACAGGTCGTAGCTGCCTGCGCCTTCCCGGAAGGAGCACAGGTCGGCGCAGACGGGCGTGATGTGCTCAATGCCCTGTTCGGTGCAGGCGGCGGCCAGCAGTGCGCTGGCTTCGGGCTGCAGCTCCAGCCCCAGGCAGGGGCCGCGGTGGCCCCGGTCGTGCCATTCCAGGCTCACGATGCCGCAGCCGGAGCACAGGTCGGCGGCGCGCCAGGCCCGCTTTGGCTCCGAAAACCGGGCCAGCAGCAGCGCGTCCGAGCCAAAGCGGTGCACGGCTGAACAATAGACTCTTGTTCTATTATACAAAATCTCGGTGGAATGTTCCATATACAGCACCTAAAATCCACTGCCAAAATATCGGGCGGAAAAATCGGGGAAAATTGTGCATGAAAGAAAAGCAGCAGACCCGCTTTTGACAGGTCTGCTGCTTTTGATGCGTTTTTTCAGTGTTCGCCGTGAAATTATTCAGCAGCGATAGCACCGGTGGGGCAAGCACCCTCGCAAGCGCCGCAATCGATGCAAGCGTCTGCATTCACAACTGCAACACCATTCTCAATGGTGACAGCACCAACGGGGCAAGCGCCCTCGCAAGCGCCGCAGCCAACACATGCGTCAGAAACCTTGTGTGCCATAATAAAACTCTCCTTTTATCACCCGTGCACTAGCTTTAAGAAGAAGTCTGCCCTCGCACGGTGCCAGCAGGCTTCCCCGGAATTCATCCTTGTCTGCATTCTAGCAAAGTGGAAAAGAAAAGGCAAGACTAACCGTGTGACATAAAAGCCCAAAGTTTTATTTTTGTGGGGTTGCACAAAAGCAAGGCCTAACTTTGCGGGAAAATTAAGAGAGTTTTTTGGCGAAAATCACGAAGAATGGTTAGTTTTGTGATACTAACTGCCGTGATATCCCACTATTTTTCTGGGGATTATTTCTCTTTTTTGGGGCATTTGCCGCAGCCCACATTGCCCTTTTCATCGGCGGCTGCCACCACCGGGGCGGGGTTGCGCACACCGGAATAATCGTCATCCGGGTCGGGGCGGCGAGGTGCCCGTTTGCCGCCGCTGATATACTCACACACGCCCACCTTATAGTAGCGCGGGGTCAGGGCTTCGGTGCCGCAGCGCACCCGCAGGTAGCCGGAGATGGGGTTCACCTCCAGCACGGTGCCCAGACCATCCGGGGTGCGCACGGTGCTGCCCACCATGGGCATGATGCTGTTCAGGTATTCGTAGGCGTTTTCCTCGTAGGAAAGGCAGCACATCAACCGGCCGCAGGCACCGCTGATCTTGGTGGGATTCAGGGAAAGGCCCTGCTCCTTGGCCATCTTGATGGAAACGGGCTGGAAATCCTTGAGGAAGCGGCTGCAGCAGAAGGGCTGGCCGCAGATGCCCAGACCGCCGATCATCTTGCTCTCGTCGCGCACGCCGATCTGGCGCAGCTCGATGCGGGTGTGGAAGATGCCGGCCAGATCCTTGACCAGTTCGCGGAAGTCCACCCGGCCGTCGGCGGTGAAGTAGAACATGATCTTGGAGCGGTCAAGGGTGTACTCAGCTTCCACCAGCTTCATTTCCAGGCCGTGGCGGGCAATGCACTCCTGGCAGGTGTGGTAGGCGCGCTTCTCATCCTCGCGGTTCTGGCGCATCCGGCGCACATCCACGCTGTCGGCCATCCGGGTGATGGGCTTGAGCGCCTTGGAAACGGCGCTGTCGGCGATCTCTTTCACGCCCTGCACCACCTCGCCGCACTCAATGCCGCGGGCGGTCTCCACGATCACGTATTCGCCGGTTTTGATGTCGGCCCCGGCAGGGTCGAAATAATAGCTTTTGCCGTTTTCCTTGAAACGGACAGAGATGACTTTTTTCATACTGTTCCTCACAGGGGAAACTCCCCTATCTCGTAAAAAGGCCCGCAGAAGGGCCTGAAGATCCATTCTGAGGATTATTATAGCATAAACGTTGAAAATTGAACAGCCCTCTCAGGCTCACTTCGTTCGCCAGCCCAGGTTGTGGCTCCCAGCAGCTGCTTCGTGCAATT
>OHQQ01001458.1_pt1 | contig 10518 bp, 6 predicted proteins | sample 1578211 | NCBI WGS metagenome assembly OHQQ01 (sample SAMEA3879539, study PRJEB24766) | human gut metagenome | biome: human-associated habitat; feature: feces | place: USA | collected 1985/1987
TGAAAGAGGTCAGTGAAAAAGTAATGCGGAATATGATTTTTGAGGTTCTTCATGTGGAGCGTAAAAATTTGCGGAGCAAGGCAAAAACAGATCAGAGGATGGCTGAGGAACTTGCAAAGATCATAGTTGATTATGCGAAGATGTCAGTGTAGCAGACTTAGGGGGAGAATAGCATGAAATTCCAGAGCATTACAATGAATAATTTTATGAGGTATAAGGGGCAGAATGTAATCGAGTTCAGCTGCGATGAAAAAAGAAATGTTACTGTCGTGCTGGGAGATAATACGGTTGGCAAGACAACAATTGCACAGGCATTTCGCTGGGTGCTTTATGGTGCGGTATTGACAGAACGCGGAAAGCAGCAGGAAGACTACCAGCTGTTAAACAATGATATTCTGGCAATGATGGATGCGAACAGTAAAGCGGATGTTACGGTGGAACTGGTTGCTGTTGATGATGAAAAAAGATACCGGATCAAGCGTGAAATCCATTATACGCGTGCATATCCACAGTTGATCGCAAAAGAATTTTATAAGAAAGTTTCACTGGAAATATCAGAAAAGGATGATCCAAATGCCGGTATTTCTGTGGAAACGGAAAAAATAGAAGAGGTAATCCGTGAATTATTTCCCAAAAATCTGTCACATTATTTTTTGTTTGATGGAGAGAGATGGAATGATGTAACTGTTAACGGTGTGCGTGAAAATATCAAAGAGTCTGTACATACACTGACCGGATTATCTGCGTATCAGGCTGCAATCTGGCATTTGAAGGATATGGGAAGTCATTCCGTTATTAAAAAGTTCAAAGGAAAGATATCAGGTTCTGGTAATATGTATGATAATCTGGAAAAAGACCGGAATCGCATGGAACATGAGATAGAGCAGTGTAAAGATAAGATAAAAAATATCGAAATCAATATACAAAACAATAATGAAAAAATAGAGGAGGTGCAGCAGTATCTTCTTGAAAATAAGAATACGGAAATTTTGCAGGCAAAATATAACCAGTTATTAGTAGTAAGAAGAACGCAGGCGGAAAGAGGAGTTGCTGCATATAAAAGTCTGGTAAATTTATTCAGTGATAAAGCTTATATGTTGTTTGCGAAACCGATGATAGAGGCATCTGTGAAAATGGTAAAATCTGTTGCAGGAGAGCGGCGTGACATACCGCATATGCATCAGGCAAGTATTGACTATATTATAAAAACAGGCAGATGTATCTGTGGAACTCCGATTTTACCGGATTCTAAGGAATTAGAATGTCTGATGGAACAGAGAAATTTTCTTCCGCCGGCAGATATTGGTTCATTGCTGGGTGAGTTTGAACGGACAGGACAGCGCTGGAACCGGCAAAGCAATTCTGTTTATGATGATTTAAGAGAAGATGCGCAAAATGTGGATCAGAGCATCCGGGCTTACGAGGAAACCTGTAATCAGTTAGCAGGGATGGAACAGCAGATGGACAGGCAGACAGACTTTGCCGAAAAAAGAAAAATGCTGAAATATTATCAGAGTGAAAACAGTAAATTAGGGGTGGAAAAGGGAACACTGCAGGGACAGATCTTAAATTTTGAGCGGCAGATCGAACGAACAGAAGCTGAGATGAAGAGTCAGGAAGTCAGAAGCGAAGAAAATAAAAAATGGCGAGAGCGTGTAGATTTGGCAGAAGCATTATATACAAGATTAAAAAATGATTTTGAGGTAAAAAAGAATAAGACATTTCTGGAATTAAACGGACAGATCCAAAAAAATTTTGAGCGTATGTTCAATGCGAAAGATAAAAGAATACAGTTGACGGAAAATTATGAGATTCAGATGTTATATCCTACAGATGTGGGTTTCCGCGAAGAGAAGAATCTGTCAGAGGGCGAAAAGATAGCACGCAATTTTGCATTTATCGTTACGATCATGGAATACAGCAGAAATAAAAAGGCAGAGCAGATTGGAGTGGAGGGTGCTGGAGATACACTGCCGATTGTTTTAGACGGACCGTTCTCTAAACTGGGGGATAAAAATATCAGTCTGATTGCAAAAGTTTTGCCGGAAGTATCAGAACAGGTAATTATTTTTATGCTGGACAAGGACTGGAAGTACACAGGACTCGATGAATATGTCGGTGCGTCTTATTATATTGAAAAAGCAGCTGACGAGGCATATGCGTCCATACGGAAAGTAGAATCTGATCAGTAGCGGAAGGGGATACAAAAGATGGGGAATTATGAATTTTTTAAGAAGGAGTTTGAATTTCATGGAAAGCATGCCAGGATGGCAGGTGAATTGTGGGTAAAAGGTGACTATGAGCATACCTGTTTCCGGAGACTGATCGATCTGTATATGGTGGCAGCAGTGGTGGGATTTCGCGTAGACCGTAAAGCAAAGGAAGATTTCTCGCCGTTTGGGACAAAGAGCATTTTAGCCGAGCAGGTCATAAATGCAAAAGAAGAATTAGATTTTATTATGCAGATGATGATCATGCTGGATGCGAAAGAAAGCATGCCGGCTGAGAAAGCAGTAAAAAAAGCATTTCGGGGTGCGGAGACGGAGGAAGAATTTCAGGCTTATCAGTCCATGTTTCATGATTATGTCAGAGGCGGGGTAGAGGAACTGTATGAGAGACTGATCATTCAAAAAGCAGAACCGGACAGTGAATTTTATGATAATAAAACAGCAAATCTGATGTCTGTGTTAGAAAGATTTGGTTATGGTTTACAGGATATGGAGGAGTAATAATTTTACATGATTTTTGAAGGAAAAATGTAAAAAAATCAAAAACAGGTATTTACAATCGTCGAAAACAGGGGTATAATTTAAGAGAATTATATCATACCAAGTGATAATTAGGTTATTACAATAAGGTAAGAAACCTAAAAGCTCTAATCCCATTCTTCGGAATGGGATTATCTTTTATACAGAAGTTTATTCATGACAATGACCGGTATGCGGATCATTGTTGAAGCGCGCAGAATAAAACAGTTGTCCCGTTTGCTGGTATGAGAGAGAACGGTTCAGATGAGAGGAGAAGGAACATGGACGAAAAAATGGATTATCGTATTGGGTTGGATATTGGTATTGCATCCGTCGGCTGGGCGGTATTACAGAACAACAGTGATGACGAGCCGGTTCGTATCGTAGACCTTGGGGTAAGGATATTTGATACAGCAGAAATCCCGAAAACAGGTGAATCTTTGGCGGGACCAAGGAGAGCTGCACGAACGACAAGAAGGCGGCTTAGAAGAAGAAAACATCGTTTAGACAGAATCAAATGGCTCTTTGAGAATCAGGGTCTGATAAATATTGATGACTTTCTGAAACGATATAACATGGCAGGGTTACCGGATGTTTATCAGCTTCGCTATGAGGCATTAGACCGGAAACTGACGGATGAAGAATTAGCACAGGTGTTGCTTCATATTGCAAAACACCGTGGATTTCGTTCGACTAGAAAGGCAGAGACGGCTGCAAAGGAAAATGGTGCAGTTTTAAAAGCGACGGATGAAAATCAAAAGCGGATGCAGGAAAAGGGATATCGTACGGTCGGGGAGATGATTTATTTAGATGAAGCATTTCGAATCGGATGTTCCTGGTCAGAAAAGGGATATATTCTCACCCCACGCAATAAAGCAGAAAATTATCAGCACACCATGTTAAGGGCAATGCTTGTGGAAGAAGTCAAAGAAATTTTCTCCAGCCAGAGACGTCTTGGAAATGAAAAAGCGACGGAAGAATTAGAAGAAAAATATTTGGAAATCATGACAAGTCAGAGATCTTTTGATTTAGGACCAGGCATGCAGCCGGATGGAAAGCCAAGTCCATATGCGATGGAAGGTTTTTCAGACAGAGTTGGAAAATGTACATTTCTTGGAGATCAGGGGGAGCTGCGCGGCGCAAAGGGAACTTATACGGCAGAATATTTTGTGGCACTGCAGAAAATAAATCATACAAAACTGGTTAACCAGGATGGAGAGACCAGAAACTTTACAGAAGAGGAACGACGGGCACTGACTTTGCTGTTATTCACACAGAAGGAAGTGAAGTACGCAGCAGTTCGCAAGAAGTTAGGTTTGCCGGAGGATATTCTTTTTTATAATTTAAATTATAAAAAAGCTGCCACGAAAGAAGAACAGCAAAAAGAAAATCAAAATACGGAAAAAGCAAAATTTATTGGGATGCCATACTACCATGATTACAAGAAATGTTTGGAAGAACGGGTGAAATATCTGACAGAAAATGAAGTCAGGGATCTGTTTGATGAGATTGGTATGATCCTGACCTGTTATAAGAATGATGACAGTCGTACGGAGCGGCTGGCTAAGCTGGGACTTGTACCGATAGAGATGGAAGGGTTATTGGCGTATACACCGACGAAGTTTCAGCATCTTTCGATGAAAGCGATGCGGAATATTATCCCGTTTTTGGAAAAAGGCATGACTTATGATAAAGCATGTGAGGAAGCAGGATATGATTTTAAGGCGGATTCTAAGGGGACTAAGCAGAAGTTATTAACAGGAGAAAATGTGAATCAGACCATTAATGAGATCACGAATCCGGTAGTAAAGCGTTCTGTATCACAGACTGTCAAAGTGATTAATGCGATCATCCGTACATATGGAAGTCCGCAGGCAATCAATATTGAGCTTGCAAGAGAAATGTCAAAGACTTTTGAAGAACGCCGGAAAATAAAAGGTGATATGGAAAAACGCCAGAAGAATAACGAAGATGTGAAAAAGCAGATTCAGGAATTGGGAAAATTATCACCAACCGGACAGGATATTTTAAAGTATCGCCTGTGGCAGGAACAGCAGGGAATCTGTATGTATTCCGGTAAGACTATTCCATTGGAAGAACTGTTTAAACCGGGATATGATATTGATCATATTTTGCCATACAGTATTACATTTGATGACAGTTTTCGGAATAAGGTACTTGTCACTTCTCAGGAAAACCGCCAAAAGGGAAACAGGACACCTTATGAATACATGGGAAATGATGAGCAGCGTTGGAATGAGTTTGAAACTCGTGTGAAGACGACGATACGGGATTATAAAAAACAGCAGAAACTTTTGAAAAAACATTTTTCAGAGGAAGAGCGTAGTGAATTTAAAGAGCGTAACTTAACGGATACAAAATATATTACAACCGTTATTTATAATATGATCCGTCAGAACCTTGAAATGGCACCGTTAAACCGTCCGGAAAAGAAAAAACAGGTACGCGCGGTAAATGGAGCAATTACGGCGTACTTAAGAAAACGCTGGGGATTACCTCAGAAAAATCGTGAGACAGATACACATCATGCGATGGATGCGGTTGTCATCGCCTGCTGTACGGATGGCATGATCCAGAAAATATCGCGTTATACAAAAGTAAGGGAGAGATGTTACTCAAAAGGTACAGAGTTTGTGGATGCGGAGACAGGAGAAATCTTTCGACCGGAAGATTACAGCAGGGCAGAATGGGATGAGATATTTGGTGTTCATATTCCAAAACCGTGGGAGTTATTTCGGACAGAACTGGATGTGAGAATGGGGGATGATCCGAAGGGATTTTTAGATACACACTCTGATGTTGCTTTGGAGTTGGATTATCCAGAGTATGATTATGAAAATCTTCGTCCGATTTTTGTCTCAAGAATGCCAAATCATAAGGTAACAGGGGCTGCACATGCAGATACGATCCGCAGTCCGAGACATTTTAAGGATGAAGGAATCGTATTGACTAAGACGGCTTTGACAGATCTGAAGTTGGATAAAGATGGAGAAATTGACGGCTACTATAACCCACAAAGTGACCTTTTATTATACGAGGCATTGAAAAAACAGTTGTTGTTATATGGAAACGATGCAAAAAAGGCATTTGCTCAGGATTTTCATAAGCCGAAAGCAGACGGTACAGAAGGTCCGGTAGTACGGAAAGTCAAGATACAGAAGAAACAGACGATGGGGGTATTTGTGGATTCCGGAAATGGAATTGCAGAAAATGGCGGTATGGTCAGAATCGATGTATTTCATGTGAATGGAAAGTATTATTTTGTACCGGTGTATACGGCGGATGTGGTGAAGAAGGTGCTGCCGAATAGGGCTGCGACAGCACATAAGCCATATGGAGAATGGAAAGTTATGGAGGATAAGGACTTTTTATTCAGTTTGTATTCGAGGGATTTAATACATATAAAGAGTAAAAAAGATATACCTATAAAAATGGTAAATGGTGGGATGGAGGGTATAAAAGAAACGTATGCATACTATATAGGCGCAGATATTTCGGCTGCTAATATACAAGGAATTGCACATGACAGCCGTTATAAGTTTAGAGGCTTAGGTATACAAAGTCTGGATGTGCTTGAAAAATGTCAGATAGATGTTTTAGGTCATGTTTCAGTAGTAAGAAGTGAAAAACGAATGGGGTTTTCTTGATAAAAACATGGGGGATAAATGGGATTTCGAAATATTAAGATAGACAGTCATGTAAAGCTGTCTATCAAAAATCAGCAGCTAAATATTGAAACAGACATAGCAAGACAGATTCCACTGGAGGATATCAACTGTATCATTATAGAAAATCAGACCGTAACTGTCTCAGCTTATTTACTTCAAAAAATGGCAGATATGGGAATCGCGGTTTATGTCTGTGATGAGAAACATCTTCCGAATGCAGTATTGCTTCCCATGGTAAGGCACAGTCGCCATTTTAAAATTCTGAAATATCAGATAGAGGCAGGAAAGCCCTTACAGAAAAGACTCTGGCAGCAGATCGTGGTTCAGAAAATAAGAAACCAGGCATTGTGTTTAGCCTACCTTGAACTGGATGGATCAGAAGAACTGATGAAAATGTGTAAAGAAGTCCAGTCAGGCGATCGAACACATGTGGAGGCGAAAGCAGCAGCTTTTTATTTTAAAAGTCTGTATGGATTAGGATTTTCACGCGGTAATGATCATATCATTAACGCGGCGTTAAATTATGGTTATGCTATTGTAAGAGGTCTGATCGCCCGCTCCATTGTCTGTTATGGATTAGAACCTTCGATTGGAGTGTTCCATCATAGTGAGCTGAATAATTTTAATTTGGCGGATGATATGATCGAGCCATTTCGTCCGTTAGTTGACCTGTATGTAGCCCAAAATTATGATATAGCAGAAATTGACAGCGATCTTACGCCAGAAAGAAAACGTGGTATTTTTGGTATTATAAATTATGATATGGATATGAAAGGAGAAAAACGTATTATCAGTAATTGTATTGATATGCTGGTGGCAAGTTACAGTAGTGCTTTGCAGGGAAAAAGATCAGATTTGGAGTTGCCGGAACTGATGCAATTACAGGTACATAGCTATGAATAGGTTTATGAGAATGTTAGTATTTTTTGATCTGCCAGTAGTAACTGCAAAAGAGAAAAAGGATGCCACAAAATTTCGTAAGTTTTTATTGAAAGATGGCTACAATATGGTGCAGTGGTCTGTATATTCCAGGATATGCAATGGTATGGATGCAGTTGCAATGCATAAACAGCGTTTAAAACAAAATCTGCCCTTAAAAGGATCAGTACGTGCGCTGGTTTTAACAGAAAAGCAGTATGAATCTATGGAAATTATGTTAGGAACGAAAACGTTCGATGACACCCCGGAATCAATAGAATTAATGGATGTTTTTTGAAAAAAGAAGATTTTCGATAGAATTTAACTTCCAAATTAAAGATTTTTTTTAGATGAAATCCCCACGAATCCCTGTAGTTCGTGGGGATTTGTGCTCCCTATTATACCATACCAAGTGATAACAGGGAATTACAACCACCTGTACACCATGTGACGCTGTGAGCGTATTATACCATACCAAGTGATAACAGGGAATTACAACTATGCAATCTGTACAGAAAAACTGATTTTAATTATACCATACCAAGTGATAACAGGGAATTACAACTGTTTGTCAATACTTTTTTATGACTTTTCAATTATACCATACCAAGTGATAACAGGGAATTACAACCATTAGGGGATTAGACATTTTTGATGTACAATTATACCATACCAAGTGATAACAGGGAATTACAACTCCGCAAGCTATTTTGTGTACGAATGTCGATTATACCATACCAAGTGATAACAGGGAATTACAACGCTGACATAACATTGCTGTCGTAAAAAGCAATTATACCATACCAAGTGATAACAGGGAATTACAACACACATACGAATACATTTTACATCCATTTCATTATACCATACCAAGTGATAACAGGGAATTACAACGGTGGAACATGAGCATTGCACCCCGCTTGTATTATACCATACCAAGTGATAACAGGGAATTACAACTTACCATCCTTGAATATACGTACTTCATGAATTATACCATACCAAGTGATAACAGGGAATTACAACATCAAAAAGTGCAAGTGAGGATGCTGTTAAATTATACCATACCAAGTGATAACAGGGAATTACAACCAGACGAGGGAATTTTCATGCGTGGACTTGATTATACCATACCAAGTGATAACAGGGAATTACAACTTTTTCCGCTGTTGTGTTGGATTGCGTAGATTATACCATACCAAGTGATAACAGGGAATTACAACCAAAAGCATGTGCTAAAGGTCTGTTTTATCATTATACCATACCAAGTGATAACAGGGAATTACAACTATTGCTTCTCCGTCTGATCCATCCCCCATATTATACCATACCAAGTGATAACAGGGAATTACAACATTAAAATTCATATAATGAGGTTCTTCTTCATTATACCATACCAAGTGATAACAGGGAATTACAACATTTCTTACCTTATCAATGGGGCGTGTGGAATTATACCATACCAAGTGATAACAGGGAATTACAACTTTATGTTCTATTTTATTTTCACTGTCGATATTATACCATACCAAGTGATAACAGGGAATTACAACAGCCAAACATACACTGACTTTATCCGGTTAATTATACCATACCAAGTGATAACAGGGAATTACAACTCATGCAGATGATATGGTTCCAGTTCCTAAATTATACCATACCAAGTGATAACAGGGAATTACAACCAGTCAGCATCCCGCCGGAAGCCGGAGAAATTATACCATACCAAGTGATAACAGGGAATTACAACTGCTCCGGATCTGCATCTACAAACCTTACAATTATACCATACCAAGTGATAACAGGGAATTACAACGACCCCGGAAGATAAGGAGGTATGGAGAAAATTATACCATACCAAGTGATAACAGGGAATTACAACTTGTGCTAGGCTATAACCTAATTGATTGGTATTATACCATACCAAGTGATAACAGGGAATTACAACAAGTTAGCAAAGTCATGTCGCAAGTTCAAAATTATACCATACCAAGTGATAACAGGGAATTACAACATTTTGGCGATAAAAATTGAGTAAAGTTATATTATACCATACCAAGTGATAACAGGGAATTACAACAACACTGATATCGCAGAATAAGATTGATGATTATACCATACCAAGTGATAACAGGGAATTACAACATCACTACCTAGACCAAAAAGCGAAGGAGAATTATACCATACCAAGTGATAACAGGGAATTACAACGAAGAAGTGGACGAAAACCAAATAACACTGATTATACCATACCAAGTGATAACAGGGAATTACAACCACTTTATCGCAATCGAGAATCTGTTTCAATTATACCATACCAAGTGATAACAGGGAATTACAACTGTAGGGGCATTTCTATGTCTTGATACTTATTATACCATACCAAGTGATAACAGGGAATTACAACATTTAAAAAATTCTATTGGAGCTGCGGCGATTATACCATACCAAGTGATAACAGGGAATTACAACGAAACGTTTTGCAGATGCTGCCACTTACAATTATACCATACCAAGTGATAACAGGGAATTACAACCCAAAAGAAACTCTTGTTTCTTTCATGTTTATTATACCATACCAAGTGATAACAGGGAATTACAACTTTCTGCCATGTTTATCACCTCTTGAAATATTATACCATACCAAGTGATAACAGGGAATTACAACTGGTACTATTAATTCGGGTAGTGTGACATAATTATACCATACCAAGTGATAACAGGGAATTACAACGTTGGCTAAACCGTTCCGTGAACAGATTCGATTATACCATACCAAGTGATAACAGGGAATTACAACCGTTAGAAGCATAACTGGCAATAGGCGAAAATTATACCATACCAAGTGATAACAGGGAATTACAACGGATATTGATAGTGATAGTGTTGTGCAAGGATTATACCATACCAAGTGATAACAGGGAATTACAACACGCCTTTAGCACGCAATAGTGCTTATAAAATTATACCATACCAAGTGATAACAGGGAATTACAACATTTGACAAGTGCAGACTATGAAAGTTGTTATTATACCATACCAAGTGATAACAGGGAATTACAACCTGCCAGTGAGTGAAATTGCAGCAGATAATATTATACCATACCAAGTGATAACAGGGAATTACAACGTAAGTCATTGCTATCGAGATAATGACAAATTAT
>OHQQ01001460.1_pt1 | contig 10515 bp, 5 predicted proteins | sample 1578211 | NCBI WGS metagenome assembly OHQQ01 (sample SAMEA3879539, study PRJEB24766) | human gut metagenome | biome: human-associated habitat; feature: feces | place: USA | collected 1985/1987
CAAGGAGCGGCTTGTGACGATGTATAACCGCAAGTTCAACTGTTTCGTGCGCCCGCGCTACGACGGCTCCCATCAGACCTTTCCCGACCTCAACCTGAAAGGGCTGGCAAGCCGGGGTATCAAGAGCGTCTATCCCTCACAGATGGATTGCGTCTGGATGTTGAAACAGAACGGCGGCGGAATTTGCGACCACGAGGTGGGAACCGGTAAGACGCTGATAATGTGCATCGCCGCGCATGAGATGAAGCGTCTGAATTTGGCACACAAGCCGATGATTATCGGGCTGAAAGCCAACGTTGCGGAGATTGCAGCCACCTATCAGGCGGCATATCCCAACGCACGTATTCTGTACGCTTCGGAGAAGGACTTTTCGACCGCCAACCGTGTGCGCTTCTTCAATAATATAAAGAACAACGACTACGATTGCGTCATCATGTCGCACGACCAGTTCGGCAAGATACCGCAGTCGCCGGAATTGCAGCAGCGCATCCTGCAAGCAGAGCTTGACACGGTGGAGGAAAACCTCGAAGTGCTACGGCAGCAGGGAAAGAACGTGTCGCGGGCGATGCTGAAAGGATTGGAGAAGCGCAAGCACAACCTTGAAGCGAAGCTGGAGAAGGTGGAACACGCCATAAAGTCACGCACGGACGACGTGGTGGATTTCAAGCAGATGGGCATCGACCACATCTTCATAGATGAGAGCCACCAGTTCAAGAATCTGACTTTCAACACGCGCCACGACCGTGTGGCGGGATTGGGAAACAGCGAGGGAAGCCAGAAGGCACTTAACATGCTCTTTGCCATACGCACCATACAGGAGCGCACAGGAAAAGACTTGGGTGCGACCTTCCTCTCCGGCACGACTATCAGCAACTCACTGACTGAATTGTACCTGCTGTTCAAGTACCTGCGCCCGAAGGAGCTGGAACGGCAGGACATAAGGTGTTTCGACGCTTGGGCGGCGATATTTGCCAAGAAGACGACGGATTTTGAATTTAACGTGACGAACAATGTGGTCCAGAAGGAGCGTTTCCGCTACTTCATCAAAGTGCCGGAGCTTGCCGCCTTCTATAATGAAATCACGGACTACCGCACGGCGGAGGATGTGGGCGTTGACCGTCCTGCCAAGAACGAGATACTGCACCATATACCGCCCACGCCGGAACAGGAGGACTTCATACAGAAACTGATGCAGTTCGCCAAGACGGGCGATGCCACCTTGTTGGGCAGGCTGCCGCTTTCGGAAACGGAAGAAAAGGCGAAGATGCTCATCGCCACGGACTATGCCCGGAAAATGGCACTCGACATGCGCATGATAGACCCGAATTACGAAGATCATCCCGACAACAAAGCGAGTCACTGTGCCAAGATGATCGCGGAGTATTATCAAAAATACGACGCCCAGAAAGGCACGCAGTTCGTTTTCTCTGATTTGGGGACATACCAGCCGGGCGACGGGTGGAACGTCTATTCGGAAATCAAGCGCAAACTGACGGAGGACTACGGTATACCGCCAAGCGAGGTGCGCTTCATTCAGGAGTGCAAGACCGACAAGGCGCGGAAGGCGGTGATAGATGCCATGAACGCCGGAACGGTGCGTGTGCTGTTCGGCTCCACCTCCATGCTCGGCACGGGTGTGAATGCGCAGAAAAGGTGTGTGGCAATCCATCATTTGGACACGCCGTGGCGACCGTCCGACCTGCAACAGCGTGACGGACGCGGAGTCAGAGCCGGGAATGAGATAGCCAAGCATTTCGCCGGGAACAACGTGGATGTAATCATTTACGCAGTGGAGAAGTCACTGGACAGCTACAAGTTCAACCTCCTGCATTGCAAGCAGACTTTCATCAGCCAGCTTAAAAGCGGTGCGATGGGTGCACGTACCATCGACGAGGGGGCTATGGACGAAAAATCGGGCATGAACTTCTCGGAGTATATGGCGTTGCTCTCCGGCAATACCGACCTTTTGGATAAGGCGAAATTAGAGAAGCGTATCGCCTCGCTCGAAGGGGAACGCAAGTCGTTCAACAAGGGCAAGCGCGATTCGGAGTTCAAGCTGGAATCCAAGACGGGAGAACTGCGCAACAACACGGCTTTCATCGAAGCCATGACGGAAGACTGGAACCGTTTTCTTTCCGTTGTGCAGACTGATAAGGAAGGCAGCCGCCTTAATCTTGTCAAGGTGGACGGCGTGGATTCAACGGATGAGAAGGTCATCGGTAAGCGTTTGCAGGAAATCGCCAAGAACGCCACGACTGGTGGACTGTACAAGGCTGTCGGGGAACTTTACGGCTTTCCGATAAAGGTGGTCAGCGAGAGGACACTCAAAGAAGGTCTGGAGTTCACCGACAACCGCTTCGTGGTGGAGGGGAACTACAAGTACACCTACAACAACGGGCATCTGGCGATGGCAGACCCGATTGCTGCCGCACGAAACTTTCTGAACGCATTGGAGAGGATTCCGACCATCATCGACCAGTACAAGTCTAAGAACGAAGTGCTGGAAAAGGAGATTCCGCAGTTGCAGGAGATAGCGGGCAAGGTGTGGAAGAAGGAGGACGAGCTGAAACAGCTGAAGTCCGAACTCGCCGCACTGGACCGCAAGATACAGCTTGAGCTGGCTCCGGCTCAGGAAAACACAGAAGAGAACCGGCAAGGCAACGAGAAAAAACAGACGGAACAACAGCCGGAAAGCCCGCACGTGGACTTTGTACGCAGTCATTTAATTATAGGGAGACCCGGTTTATCGGAATCCAAAGGTGTAAAACTTTAATATCGAAGTCTTGACAGAAAAAGCCAGTGGTTGAATTTTTCACCACTGGCTTTAATTCTAATAATTTTTCAATCTAATATGACCGAATCTATAACGTTAAATCATAGATTATGTGTCTATTTGTGAAGAAAAAGACGTAACTTTGTATCAAAATCAAATAAGCATAACAATGGAACCATCTATATACAGTTTTTCACTTTATACCGCACTGCCGTTGATGTTATTCTTCGGCTTTTATTTTTTGTTTGCAAAGACTCCTGAAAAGAAAATTTTCAAGAATTATCTCCGCTCTCGACAGATTATGGGTATAGCTATGCTACTGCTTTCGGCAAACTATTCGGTACATTTCTTCTTTGGTATCCGATTCAAAAATGCGGATTCTGCCATATTGATGAACATGTCCACATACTTCCTGTGCTATTCTCTGTTCAGTTCGGCATTGATAATGTTGCTTGATCGTTTTTACATTACCAAACGGCGTGTGTGGACACATATCATTTTATGGATTATATTCTCAACTCTTTCCGGAGTTGTGTTGTTCCTGTTGCCAAGCGGAATCATGCAAAAAATCTCTTTATTTGCTTTAGCTGTATGGTTAGTCGTTTTTGGAATCGTTTTAGCTCGCAGAGTCATAATTGCATATCGTAGAGCCATTCGGATTTTCAATGAAACTCAGGCGGATGATATAGGCACATATATCGAATGGCTTTCCATATTCACTTATTGGGCTGTTATCTTCGGTGTCGGATGCGGATTGCTGACATTTCTGCCAGACAAATATGTTTTTATCTGGATTTTGTCGTCAATACCGTTCTACAGCTATCTTTTCTACAGCTATCAGAACTACCTGCTGTTCTATGAACAGGTGGAAAATGCTTTTGAGCAAGATATACAGTCTGAAGAAGAACTTCTGGCAGATACGGAAACAGAACCTGAAATAGTTTCTGAGAAAGAAGTTCCAGTGTCCTATACAGAAATTATAGAGAAAGTGGCCAACTGGATAAAGACAGACGGCTATGTCCAGCAGGGACTTACCATAAAAGAACTGTCCGAAATACTTCATACGAACCGTACCTATCTTTCCGCTTATATCAAGACTACGTATAAAATGACATTCCGCGAATGGATAACCGGTCTCCGGTTGGAGTATGCGAAAAACATACTGAAGGAGCATCCGGAAATCAATATACAGAAGCTGGCTGAGTCTTCCGGTTTTCTTTCCCGCAGTAACTTTATCAAATCATTTACAGAGAAGGAAGGATGTACGCCTGGCAAGTGGAAAAAAGCAAATCTGGAATAATTTGTGTGGTAAAAAGCCGATGAAAAAGGTCTCAGAAGCTCATTTTCAAAAAGTGCTCAAGCGACAAAAAAGTGCTAATTCGACAAAAAAAGTGCTCAAACGACAATTTGAAAAGTGCTCAAACGACAATTTTTATAAAACGCTGTATTTCAACAGAAAAAGTTTTTGTAATATTTTGGGCACTGAATGGCATTTATTACCTTTGGAGAAGACAAAGATAATAAATTCAAGTTTATATGAGCAGAAAAATCACTTTTCTCACCCTGTTTCTGTGGCTGATGACGGTAACTTTTCCTGTCATTGCGCAGCAGAAAGCAGACACGACCTACACCTTCCGGTTCGTTACGCAGAAGGACATGTTCTACGTGCCTTGGAATGGCAATGACACGGAACTTGCCCGCCTGTTGGAATGTATCGAAAACAACAAAGCAACAATTCTTGACGGCAAACTGCCGCTATTGGTTGACGGATATTGCAATTCGCAGAGCAGTGAAGTCAAGAACCTTGCAACAGCGAAGATTCGTGCCAACCGTGTGAAATCAGAACTGATTACACGAGCGAAAATCAAGGAAGAAAACTTCATTACCCGCAATCATGTGACAGAGGGTGATTTTGTCACCGTGCGCCTGACGGTACCGGTAAAGGAAACAGCCGTGACGGATGCGGAAGCAGAAGCACGACGCAAGGCGGAAGCCGAACGCTTAGAAACCGAGAAGCGTGCCGAGCAGGAACGGCTTGCCGAAGAGCAGCGCAAGGCGGAAGAAGCCCGACTTGCCGCTGAAAAGGCAGAAGCCGAGAAAACCGCTCAACAAAATACACTTGCCGACACGCTGTCGGAAACCAAAATCACAACTGATTATCATCTCTCCCTGCGTGCCAACCTGCTGCGCTGGGCTACCCTGACACCAGATCTTGGCGTGGAATGGCGCATCTGCCCATCGTGGGGCATTGCCGTAAACGGCTCGTGGACTTCATGGACGTGGAGCGACAAGGACCGCCGCTATGCACTCTGGGAAGTGGCTCCGGAAGTGCGTTACTATATGGGTGAGAAGAAAGCCTGGTATCTGGGCGCGATGTTCAAGGCCGGACAGTTCAACTACAAGCTCTCCGAAACAGGCAAGCAGGGCGACCTGATGGGTGGCGGCATCACCGCCGGCTATCAGCTGCGACTAAACAAGGCATTAGATCTTGATTTCAACCTCGGTTTGGGCTACCTGAATGCCGATTTCGAAAAATATGAAGTCATCGATGGTGTGCGCGTGCGCTGTGGCAACGAGACAAAAAATTGGTGTGGCCCCATCAACGCCGGTGTGACATTGGTATGGAAGTTATTCTAATACGGAGGAATAGAGTATGAAAGCAAGACAATATATAAATATGGTAGGAATGGCAGCCGCCGTGCTGCTCTCTTCCTGCGTGAAGGACACGCTTTATGACACGCCGCATCCCGACTATGGGAAGATTGCGGTGACAGCCGACTGGTCGGCACGCGGTGAGGGTATCGACATACCTACCACATGGACGGTTACCATGGGTGACTATACGGGTACGGAGACTTCCGCCACCCATGCCCCCAACCATCTGTTTGCTCCGGGCAGCTACACCCTTGCGGTGTGGAACCCTGCTGAAGGAATCATGGTAAATGGTACCACCGCCACCATTGCCGCAGCCACGGGAAACCGGGCAGGAACGGATGCCTTTGTGAACAATGCCCCGGGATGGTTCTTCACCTATACGAAACAGGTGAGCATCGAGAAAGACAAGGACTATCCGCTGACCGCCGCAATGAAGCAGCAGGTACGCGAACTGACGCTTATCATCAAACCGACGGGGGATGCCGCCGGACGCATCACGGAGATTGTTGCCCATCTGACGGGTGCAGCCAGAACTCTCGATTTCGCTACCGATACCTACGGAGCCGCTTCAAACGTCGTGCTGCCCTTCACCAAGATAACCGAAGGTGACGATGCCGGCAAGTGGAAAGCCACGGTGCGGTTGCTGGGTGTGACCGGCACGGAACAACTGCTGACGGGTGAAATCCGCTATGCGGACGGCAACCCGACCCCCACGACGCTGAAAAGCGACATCACGGAAGCCCTCAAGGGGTTCAACACCGGAAAGGGCGAATCGCTGACCCTCGGCGGAACGCTGGTTGAGACTCCCGAAGGCATGGAAGTGGACGGAGCCGAAATCAACGGCTGGGAAGAAGTGAAAGGTGATGATGTAAATGCCGATTTGTAACTAATATAATGACAGATATAATGAAGACAAGATTTTTTGCACTTGCGATGCTCGCCCTCGCACTGGTAGCCTGCAACAACGACAACGAGAACCTGAACGGTGACCCCGTGGCCGCCCAGTTTACCGCCGACATCGCCCCCGCCACCCGCGCCAGCGGAACCACCTGGACTGCCGGCGACCGTATCGGCATCACCGACATCGGCAACGATTCCCAGTACGGCAACGTGCCTTTCATCCTGAAAAACGGGAAATTTGAGGCAGAAGGAAAGGTTATCTATATCGAAGATACAAAGACCCATACTTTCCGCGCCTACTATCCGTACAACGCGGCGGGAGGCATCCTCGCAGCCACGACCGATGCCACGGCGCAGCAGAACCAGCCTGCCATCGACTTCCTCTTTGCTTCAGGAGCCACGGGAGACAAAAACAACCCGGTAGTAAGCTTCACCGACAAAACCGCCAAAGGCGGTGAAGACAACTCCTTCCACCACCGCATGAGCCAGATAACCCTTACCTTCGAGGCGGGCGACGGCGTGAATTTCAGCGTGGTCAAGCCTGAACGTTACACGCTGGACGGATTGTTACTCACCGGTACGTTCAACACGGCCGACGGTATTGCCACCGCAGACAACGGGGCACAGACCGGAGAACTGACCATGAATCTGGCAGACGGCAATCTCACGTCATCGATCATCCTCTTCCCGCAGACAGTTGCATCCCTGCCGTTGGTTGTGAATTACAAAGGTCAGGAATATCATGCCACACTCACCATGCCCGAAGGCGCACTGCAGGCGGGCAACAACTATACCTATACCGTCAAGGTACGCAACAAAATCCTTGAAGTCAGCGAAGCCACCATTGCAAAGTGGAACGATATAAACGGCGGAGAAGTGGATGCTGGCCTGTAAGACATTAATAATTAAGGATGAAGAATTATGAGGCATAGATTATTTATCCCCGCGGCCACCGCCCTGCTGCTCGGCCTTGCCGCCTGCACACAGGACGAACTGGCTGACGATAACCGTCTGCCCGAAGGTGAATACCCCGTAGTCATCCGTGCCACCGGACTGTCCGTAGAGGCAACGCCGCAGGCAGCCCCATCAACCCGTGCCACCGTGGACGGCGACTGGCAGGGCGTCACTTCCGTGGCACTCAAGACGGGCGATGCGGTAAAGGAATACACCGTAACGGCTTCTACCGATTTCAAGAGTGCCACGCTTTCACGTGAGAACGACCCGCACTACTGGACCAGCCGCGACCCGATTACCGTATCGGCATGGTGGCCCTTCGACAATGCCGACATCACACAGATGCCTGCCGTGAAGGTGGCCGAAGACCAAAGCAAATTGGCTGACTTTCAGAACAGCGACTTCATCGCCGCTGAGAACAGGAAGGTGGAATTTAACAACCCGACTCTTGAATTTACCCACCGCACGGCACGCGTGGCAATCGAACTGAAGCCCGGTACGGGATTCACAAGCGTGGACGGTGCCACGGTGAGCCTCGTGAGCCTGTCCGCCGATAACGGCAACCCGACCGCCATCAAGACTTACAACGCAAGCGGCAACACCTATGAGGCACTGACCGCCCCGCAGACCGTTGCGGCAGGCAAGCAGTTCATCCGGGTGGAACTCGGCGGCGGCACCTTCTACTTCTGCCCGCAGAACAACGTCGTATTAGAAGCGGGCAGCCGCTATAAATATACCGTCAAGGTGAACGCCACCGGCCTGACGTTAGAGGGTTGCACTATCGGTGAATGGGCTGACGGCGGCGGCGAGAGCGGCACAGCCGAGGATTTGGGCTACATCTACGACAGCAACACCAAGACCTACACGGTCTATAACGCCGACGGCCTGCTGGCATGGAACGAAGCCTCACAAAAAGATGAATCGATAAATTGCACCCTCGCCGCTGACATCGACCTGACGGGTAAGGAATGGACACGGTCAGGCATATTTACATTCTACTCCGGCGTCTTTAATGGGCAGGGACACCGCATTACAGGATTTAACTCTTCAGCAATGAATAATACTGGATTTTTGGGTTCACTCTTAAGTGAACGTGGAGTGATAAAGAACCTACAACTCATAGATGTGAATCTGTATGGCAGTAGTGGAAATACTGCTGGAATAGTGGGCCGAAATCATGGCCAAATCATTGCCTGCTCTGTGACGGGAAAAATTTCTGCATATGGTAGAACTTGTGGTATAGCCGATTTAAATTATGGCAGAATCACCGCTTGCTGGTTCGACGGCACATTGAAAGAGTCTAACAATGGAGCTATAGTGCGTTATAACTACGCTGATATAACTTCCTGTTATTGGGGAGGCAATGCCGGGCAAGGAGTATTCCGTATTGAAAGAGGAACGGTAGATGCCACGAAGGTGGACGGCGCGACCGTGAAATGGCAGACAGCCGTCGACGGCATGAACACCGCCCTCACCGCTGGCGACTACCAGTGGATACTCGGCACCGACGGTCTGCCCGTATTGCAAAAGAAACAATAACGAACCCTAAACAACACGCATCATGAAACGAACAATCATCCATACATCTGCAGCCATAGCCCTGCTGCTCGGCATTGCCGCCTGCACGCAGGACGAAGCGGGCTTCCTGCCGGAAGGGGCGGAAGGCACATCCATCGTCTTTACCGCCACGGGGCTGAACCCCGCTGCGACAGCCATCGCCAATACCCGTTCCACCGTGGACGGCGACTGGGAGGGTGTGCAGAGCGTGGCAGTCATGATGGACGGCATGGTGAAGACGTACGACGTGACGCCCTCCACCGCCGACCCCACCAGCGCCACGCTGACCTCCACCGACCCGTACTACTGGACCAACCACAACGACATCACCGTCACAGCGTGGTGGCCCTACACCGAGGGCGAGACAACCCCTTCTGCTGTGAAGGTAAAAGCCAACCAAAGTGCCCGGAAAGACTTCGAGGGCAGCGACCTCATCGTAGCCGACGGACAGACGGTGACCTATGGTAGCCCCACGCTCCGCTTCACCCACCGCACGGCGCGGGTGACCGTCGTTCTGACGGACTACACCGAGGGGCTGGCATCCGTGCAGCTGACGGGTCTCTCCACCGAGAATGACAATCCAGATAAAATCACCCCGTATGACAAGGGCAGCAACACCTACATCGCCCTCGTAGCCCCGCAAAGTGTGGCAGCTGGCACGACCTTTATTACCTGCACCTTCACTAACGGCAAGACCTTCGTTTATAAGATGAAGAATGCTACCGACTGGCAGGCGGGCGGTGAATATACCTACACCGTCTCCCTCGCTGCGGCAAAAGACCTGGGCTATACCATAGAGAGCGACGGCAGCTACACCGTGACCTCCGCCGATGGCCTGATGAATGTAGCCGAATTAGTGAACGGAGGTAAGACCGACATTAACATTACCCTCGACAAAAACATTGATCTGACGGGCAAAGGCTGGACGCCGATAGGCACAAGCTTCGATAACTCATACAAAGGCACTTTCGACGGCGGCGGCCATACCATCACGGGGTTGACCGTTACGACAAATGACCAATTTGTGGGTCTGTTCGGCTATCTCAATAGAGCTGGTATGGTGAAGAACGTGGTGATGGAAGGCATACAGATAACAAGCAATCACATGTTTGGCTGTACTGGCGGCGTGGTAGGATATAGCTGGGGCACCATTGAAAACTGCTCGGTGTCGGGCAGCGTCAGCGGCACGGTGTATGTCGGCGGTGTGGTGGGTGCTCAAATAGGCGGTTCCATCACCGGATGCAGTTCCTCTGCCACAGTGAAGGGAACGGTCGATGTCGGCGGCGTGGCAGGTCAGACGAATTCGAGTGCCACCCTGACCGCTTGCTATGCCACGGGCAACGTGACCATAGAAATAAACCCCAAAAAGAATATCGCTGGCGGCAGTCTGGTGGGAATGAACGCAGGAAGCAGCCTCCTTGCCTGCTATGCCACGGGCAACGTAACCAGTACGGGTAGTAGCACTGGCTATATGCATATCGGCGGCTTTTTGGGAAATAACTACACCACCGTGACCGCCTGCTATTGGAAGAACAATCATGAACAAGGTATCGGCTACAATAGGGAAAGCACCAAAGCCACGAAGGTGGACGGCACTGGCGTTACCTGGCAGAAAGCCGTTGATGCCATGAACACCGCCTTGCAGAACGCAGGCTCAGAGTGGCGTTACGAACTTA
>OHQQ01001463.1_pt1 | contig 10496 bp, 5 predicted proteins | sample 1578211 | NCBI WGS metagenome assembly OHQQ01 (sample SAMEA3879539, study PRJEB24766) | human gut metagenome | biome: human-associated habitat; feature: feces | place: USA | collected 1985/1987
CTTCTCCACCAATATAAGGAATGATATTCTCAACCATCTCTGGCCACTGCTCAAATGTCTTACCAGCACCTGAGATTGCCTGATATGTTGTTGCAACAACAAGCTTTGGTCCGAATTCCTTTAATGCATTAAGAGCAGGTGTGTAGCTCTGGATTGAACAGTTAGGCTTAACACAGATAAATCCTCTCTTAGTACCAAGTCTTTCTCTCTGATACTTAATAACTTCAAGATGCTCTGGGTTGATTTCTGGAACAACCATAGGAACATCTGGTGTCCAACGATTAGCACTGTTATTAGAAACAACTGGAACTTCTGCCTTAGCATATCTTTCCTCTATAGCCTTAATCTGGTCCTTAGGCATATTAACTGCACAGAATACGAAATCTACCTTAGAAACAATTTCATCAAAATCCTTATCCATATCATATACAGTCATCTTCTTAACGAACTCTGGCATTGGTGTCTGCATCTTCCAGCGTCCTTCAACAGCATCTTCATAAAGCTTTCCTGCTGAACGTCCTGAAGCTGCTACTAAAACGACCTCAAACCAAGGATGATTCTCAAGTAATGTTATAAATCTCTGTCCTACCATACCTGTACCGCCAAGGATACCAACTCTTAACTTATCGCTCATTTTTAACTCCTTCAATATGTAAAATCTAAAAGACACTTCCCTCTGTTCTGTCTTTCTGTGACGGACATTTGTTTTTGTGTCTAAGAAAATATATCACAGCCCATTGGATAATGCAAGTGATTTTTAAGTTTTTTAGCATTTTTCTTTATATTTTTATTTGAAATCAAAAGAAGCCCCCGGCATTATACCGAAAGCCTCTTTTAGAAATATTAGGAGAAGTAAATTCTTATAAGTATATTATTAATCGAATATTACTTTACTCTGCGTCTTTTTGATACAACTGCTACCCCTGTAAATACTGCTAATGCACTGATAAATATAATTACATACATCATCATATGGCTTGCATCACCTGTCTTTGTCTCATCTGCTGCAACTTCTGGTGTTTTAGCTGATGCTGTTGTATCTGAAGCTACCGTCTCAACCTGTGAGTTAGTAATCTTTTCCTCGTCTGCTGCAATCTCTGCTCTCTTAGCCTCAGTTGTGCTTCCAGCTGCCTGTGTTGGCTTTGTTGTTGGTGCTTCTGTAGGTGCTACTGTTAGCTCTGTTGTTGGTGCTTCTGTAGGTGCTACTGTTGGCTCTGTTGTTGGTGCCTCTGTAGGTGCTACTGTTGGCTTTGTTGTTGGTGTCTCTGTTGGCTTTGTTGTTGGTGTCTCTGTTGAGCCTGTTAATGCTATACCATTAGATACCTCAATATAATATACATTAACACCGCCTGAAACTCCTGCTAAATAATATTCTCCTGCCTCTTTAATATTAAATGTTGCTGATACGAGATTCTTTCCACCAAGTTCTGCTGATGATGCTACAACTTTTCCATCATCATCAAGAATCTGTAACTTTCTAGCCTCTTTGCTAGATGAGCTCATAGCATATACAGTAACTGTTGATGCTCCTGCTGTCTTGAATTCAATTGCTCTCTTTGTTGTTGTTCCAGTTCCACCAAGCTTGATTCTCTGCTTAAAGTTCTTTCCGTTGTATGACTTGCTGTTAGAATCAACAGAAACCATACTGTCTGCTGATGCTATAATCTTAAATCCATCCGCATAGATTGATGAATTGATATCTCCTGCTGTCATATCATTGGCATTAAGAACAAGCTTCTTTCCTGCTGCTTCTGTAGGAGCAGCTGTTGTTGGATTCTGTGTTGTTGCCTCTGTAGCCTTTGTTGGAGCCTGTGTCTCCTTTGTTGTTGCCTCTGTTGCCTTTGTTGGAGCCTGTGTTGCCTTTGTTGTTTCCTGTGAAGAAGATGTTTCCTCTGTCTTTGTTTCATCTTCCTTTACATTAGTGTTTACTAAAACCTTTATAATCTGGTTAGCAGCACTAAAATGTGCTCCCATAGTTGCATATTCACCAGTTGTCTCATAAAGTCCCTTAACATTAATGGTTCCATCTGCATTTCTTATCTGAGAATCAATGTTCTTATTAGTATCAATAGTATTATTAGTGTTAATAAACATACCTGATATACCAGATGGATTGCTTACAACATCCCCCTTCTTGTCTCCACTTGCCATTACTGTTGGTATCATGCCTGATATTCTATAATACTTCTTAGAGTTAAAATAGATTGAATTTAACATCTTTCCAACAAACTTATCTGAATCCGTATCATTTACAGATACAAGGCCCATATACATAGAATCACTTGATGATCTGTAGAATGTGAAGTTGCTCTTCTTTGCATATTTACCATTAGCAACACTTGTGCAGTTCATTATTGTTAATGCACCACCGTTACCATTATCTGTAAAACCACATGCACCATTATTTAATGCAAGACAGTTTAATACAACATGAGGTGTAGGAACAGCTTTATTGCTTCCACCAAGCTTGAATCCATTCATATCTCCGGCAGCCTCTCCAGAACCATCTGAAAGCTTTCCGTTACCATATGCTATACAGTTTCTGATTGTGACAACTCCGATTGAACCTGTCGCTGGCTTAGCGTAAAGATCCCATCCATCATCTGAATTACAGTATGAGATACATCCATCAAATACATTGCCTTCTCCACATGTAAGCTTAGCTGCGAATCCATCTGCATTTTCACCATTTCCACCCTCATCAACTGGGTCAACATTATTAAATGATGTACAGTTGATAATCAGGTTATTGCTTGGCCATGTATCTTTAATCGGCTGTGCATTTGCATCTTTTCTTGCAATCTGAAGACCTGTATCTCTGTTAGCCTCAAATACACATTTTTCAAAAATGTTATTGTTTCCAGAAAGAAGAACACCATTATCTCCTGCATGATAGAAGTTTATTCCTTCAAAATACCAGTAATCAGCATAATGAATAAGTCCTCTGTTAAATGATGCTAACTTCTGTGATGAAAAATCAAACTTAACACTCTTGCCGTATTCTGCCTTAAGAATGATATAGTTATCTGCTACTCCATTATTAGTGATGTATAATGCAGGAGCGCCTGTCTTTCCCTTGTCATCCGTTGCCATCAGGCTTTCGATTGAATCAAACTTATAAGTTCCTTCTTTAATAATGATTACATCTCCTGCCTTTGCATTATCAATTGCTGCACGGATTTCTTCTGAAGTTGAAACATATTTAGCATTCTTAAATTCAGAATCTTTCTTTGTGCTTATATCTGTATATGCACCTGAATATGAAAGACTCTTTGAATCATATTCACCTGCCTCAGAAGGAACTGAAGGTGTCTGTGTTTCCTTTGTTGTTTCTTCATTCTTTGTTATAGCTTCTGTTTCTTTTGTTGTTTCTTCATTCTTTGTTGTAGCTTCTGTTGCCTTTGTTGTTGCCTCAGTCGCTTTTGTTGTTGCCTCAGTTGCCTTTGTTGAAGATTCTGTTGAAGCCTGTCCTTTTTCAGTTACAACTACCATATAAATGTAATTTTCGTTCTTCTTCTGCTTAATTACATATGTTCCTGCTTTGCCTAATTCAACTGTTCTATACTCAACAGATGTTCCAATATTACTAAATAATACATCATCATTTACTTTTACTGAAGAATCTGACTTCTTAGCCGAAACTAATATAGATAATGTTGCATTATCTGTAGTTGTTTTAAATGCAATTGAACCTTTTGAATCAAGTTTAACTGCTTTACTATATGTTTTTCCATTATATGTTGCTTTAATACTCTTTAATGATTCACTAATTGAAAAATAAGAATCATTTGTTTCATTATCTGCAATATATGTATGAGTTGCACCTGTAGCTGCTGTCTCTTTAGTTGTTTCCTCAGCCTTTGTTGTCTCATTGTCCTTTGTTGTTGCTTCTGTTTCCTTTGTTGTAGCCTCTGTTGACTTTGTTGGCTGCTCAGGTGCTACAACTGTTCCTTTAACACCGCCTACTGATACAAGACTTGTATTTCTATAGTTTGTAACAGTAGCCTTTAATTCCTTATTAACAGAATAATCATCATTATCTGCATCTGTGAACTTCCAATCAATAACACCTCTTCCAAGACTTCCTGCACCCTTTGAAGATGTTACTACTGAAGGTACATCTTCTGCATTATTAAGGCTTCCTGATTTAACTCCGAGATCCTTAGTTGTATCAAAGTTATCATAAGATGTTCCACCTGCTACAGTCTTATATGAAGATGGAACTTTTTCATCTGCTGATTTTGCAAGGTATGCATCAAATGATGCAGCATTTGCAGAATCACCTGTTTCTGAAACAGCATTTGCATAGATAATCTTCTGTGCACCTACGATAACATTTCCTGATGCTTTAATGATACCACCGTTCTCACCTGAGAATGTACCCTCACCAAGTGCATCTGTTCCCTGATTAGATGAAAGCATTGGATTCTTGCAGTTTCTGAAATAGTTATTCTGTATGAATAATGAAGAACCCATTGTTGAACCTGCACCATACTTTGCATTGCCATCGTAGTAGTTGTTATACATATGCACTGACATTGTTCTTACTCTTGCATGTCTTGAATCAGAGTGATCAAACCAGTTATGATGATATGTAATATAGTTAGGACCAGATTCACTCTTCATTCCACATAAAGAGCACTTACCTGAGTCATAAAAATGTACATATGAAACTGTTATATACTGTGAATTACCTTTAATGTCAATTGAACCATCACCCTTTGCCTGGTCAGCATCTCCACCTGCTTTACCATAGTACAGATCAACATTGTGAATCCATACATTGCAGTTTGCTGTATCGAGAGAAATACCATCATCCATGAAATTGATAATTGAGAAATTTCTCATCTCAACATTTCCTGCATTTCTTAAGAGGAAACCGAATCCATTGATTGTCGCATCATTTCCGATACCCTCTATTGTCATATTAAGATTTGAATAAGCACTAGCGCCTTTAATCTGTACTCCCTCAGATGAACTTGAAAACTTATCCATTGCAGCATCTGTAACACATCCGATTACACGGACATCAAGTGCTCTTGTTTCTATCCCCTTGCTAGCACTCTTTGTATATGCATCAATTATTGTCTGAAGACCTGTATATTCCTTCTCTCCCTTTGCCTCTTTTACTGATGCCTTAATAGTCTTTGCATTATCGTTAGTAACATAAAGAACAATTGCATCTTTCTTAAGTGTTCCATCCTCATTGTAAGCACCTGAACCTGTCTTATACTTTGATTCAGATGAAAATGCAAATCCGGATCTGTCATATGAACTTACATTAAGTGTCTTAGTAACCTGTGCTTTGTCAGTAACTTCCTTTCCGTTCTTTACAGGAACTACCTTAATAACATAGTCACCTGCCGCAAGTCCTACTGCATCAACCCTGTAGTAGTTCTTATACTTTCTGATAAGTTCATTGTCGATTCTTGCATAAGCAGAATCTGACTGGCTGGCTTTCTTGATATATGCTGTATATCCTTCTGCCTGATTATCAATGGACCACTGTGCATATGCTGACTCTAACCATCCTGCCGCACCATCAATAAATTTTACTGTTCCAACATCTGCCTTCACTGTAAGAAGTGATGTAGGAATCACGATACTCACAACCATAACTAGTGCAAGTACCCATGCCCATTTTCTACGGGCTGCTTTGCTAATAATAGCTTTCATGTTTTGCTTTTCCTCCTCAATACATTAATTTGTGCATTTTGCTTTAACAAGCAAGGGTTTATGTCATTATATTAGCAACTTTTACTCAAAAAGTACATGTATGTTAAGTAGGAAATAGGTACCATATTCATAATTTTTATGTATTTCATGTGAAAATATGTCAAAAATATGTAAAACACCGTAGCACATTTGCTGGTAAGCTAATATGCCACGGTGCAGATTAAACATCCGGATATTCAAATATATATCTCTCATACCCATTAATTATCTTAGTATTCTCATTATACTCATATTCCTGCTTAAACTTCATCTGGTAGCTCTTATGGATATGACCATGGATAAAATACTTAGGCTTATATTTTTCCAACAGATAATTAAAGCCCTCAAAACCCTTATGCGGTTCGTCAGGCCCGTCACCTATTCCCGCTGCCGGAGAATGTGTAAGCAATATATCAAAGCCCTTATTCTTCTTTATCGAAAACCACATTTTATTAATCCTGCGGTTCATTTCTTTCTGTGTATACTGGTTCTTTCCCTTCTTATATCTTATAGAACCACCAAGTCCCATTATACGGACCCCCTTATACACATATATCTTATTCTCAATATTGATACATCCATCCGGTGGCTGTATCTCATAACAGTCATCATGATTGCCATGCACATAAAGAACAGGTACTTTTGTAAATGATGCCAGAAACGACAGATACTGGGGCTTTAAATCCCCTGCTGAAAGTATAAGATCTATACCTTCCAATTTTTCCTTTTCGAAATAATCCCATAAGTACTTTGATTCAACATCCGCTAACACAAGTATTTTCATTAATAATTCCCCAGCCACCACTGCAGGCAGCATGCTTTCTATTCTTCTTCTTTGATAACACCCTGAAGTGCCATTTTTAATTTAGCATTATCTGTAAGTTCATCATACCGAGGCAGTCTGCCAACCACATTATCAAGCAGCCAGTCCATAGTAATTATATGTTCCGGATCAATAAGCTTTCCTTCTTCAACCCTTATATTACCCTGCTGATCTTTTAATTCGCCCTCAAACACTCTGAACCTTGCCTCCTTAAGTTCTTTCTCAAAGAGCTTTACAAGCCTCTTAGTTGCTGATGGAAGGCTCTCTGAATATATAAGATCAACAACTCCTGCTGACATTCCCCACCAGTAATTAAGTGCTTTTACATTATCTCCGTCCTCATCCTTACTCCATGAACCGCTCATAATGCTCTGGATAAGCTTTTCATAAAAAACTCCCCAGTGCCATACAGGCATAGCCAGATGCTTATCTGAATCACTTGCTTTATACAATCCAAATCTTCTCTTGCTCTTGCCCGGAGTAATCATATCCTGATTAGATATAATGCTTATATTCTTCTTAGCAAGATTTCCCTCAGAATCATTATCATTAATACTATTCCATTCAAGGTAAACCTTGGCTCTTGGATTAACAAACTTTACTCCCAGTGCAAATGCATTAATATTCGCACACGCTCCATAAACCGGATTATCAGCTATATAACCAACATTATCATCATCAGCCATTGAGCCTGCAATAATTCCCGTTATAAACTTTGCTTCAAACATTCTCGCATAATATGACCTTATATATTTATGTGAAATATTAAGTGAACAATCAAGAATCTTTACTGACGGATGTGCTATTGCAGCTTTTAGTCCGGCCATACTCATTGCCGACGATGTCAGGAATATCAGGTCACAGCCTTTCTCTATAAGTCTGTTAATTGCTGCCTCATCACTCTGCTCTGGTATCACATTCTCCTCTACATATGTTTCTATCTGGTCACCAAATGTATCATCAATATACTGTCTTCCAAGCTCATGTGCATAGCACCACTCTGAATCCTGCGGAGTCTTTTCATACACAAATCCAACCTTAAGCTTCTTAACTCCTCCCATTGGAAGCAGATAGCTTAATATATTCTTCTTAGGTGCTGCAGCTGGTGTCATCTTAAGTTCCACTTCGCTGTTATCATCAATAAGCTCGAATTCAGCCCATGTCTTGGCAACATTCTTTGCCATCTCAGACTTAGTCATTCTCTTAACAGCATCATATCCGTGAATGTGAATGAATCGTAAAAATGAATCTCCCGTCGGAAAATCGAACTTATCCCCTCCTCTTGATTCATAAGCAAGCCTGAAATTAAGATAGCACGAAACAAGGTCTTTCTTATCATCCTCATCCATTGGTTCTCCTGGTGTAATTCCAACCAGCTCCATAAGAGTTGTAAAACTGCCCTCTTTACTGAAATATATATCATTTAACTTAGTAGATTTATAAAAATCCATGAATTCATAATATATCTTAACATCAGGATCATCACTATACTTAGGTATCTTTCTTATAACCTGTGCACTTACTGTCACCGCCTTAAAATACTTAAGTACACTGACTCTTTTATTACCTTCAAGCACATAGAACTTATTCATGTACTCATATACTTTAATATCGTCTCTTATTCCCTCATTTACCTGACTGTCGCTAAGTGAAGCCCACTTTGCCGAAAATTCTGTTCCCCAGTCAAGTATAGGCATAAAGTTGTCTGCAAATGCTGTAGTTCTTCCTGCTGTACATGTTCCTACTACCAGCCTTAATGGAATCTGGTCACTTCCAAGACTGACTTCTCTGTCAATACTGCTTTCATCAATAATATCCTCCAGAACCGGAAGATATGGATAAGTACCCTTATTTACACACGCATGATATTCTTTTTTACCAATCTTTACTGCACTGAGATAATCCTGCACTGACATATCTTTTACCTTTCCTTTCTGTCTGCATTCTACCCTTTAATGTTCCTGTATGTAACATTTGCAGACCGCCATATCTTATTTATTTCTACTTACATATATAAAACTATCACATTTTCACCAAAAAATACACCTTAAAATTGACTTTTGTTAATTATGCTAGTATCTTATTCGATAGGCTTGAAATTTTTCTATATTTCCGGTCTGAATAAAATGCATGCAGATACGCATTTAAAGAAATGGAGTATACATATGAATATTGAATTTTCTAAAAGAGCTGACCGCTTTGGCAGCAACATTTTTAATATACTTAATGAAAAGAAGAACGACCGACTTGCACAGGGAAAGCCGGTATATAACTTTACTGTAGGGACTCCTGATTTCAAGCCTGATGAATCTGTTATGAAGGTTGTTTCAGATGCAGCACTTGATCCTGAGAATTACAAATACTCACTTGGTGATACTGATGAGCTGCTTGACGCCGTATGCAAATGGTACAAACGCCGTTACAACACTGTTATCACACCTGATGAAGTCACCTCTGTATTCGGAACTCAGGAAGGTATGGCTCATATTGCCCTTGCTTTGTGCAATCCGGGAGATTTATGCTTAGTTCCTAATCCGGGATATCCTATATTCGAGATTGGACCATTCCTGTGTGATGCACAGATTGCTTATTACAATCTTCTTCCAGAGAATGATTATCTTATAGATTTTGATTCTATTGATGAAGATACTGCAAAAAGAGCCAAAATGATGGTTGTATCTTATCCACTGAATCCTGTATGTGCTACTGCACCTGATGAATTCTACGATAAACTCATCGCATTTGCAAAGAAATATAACATCATTATTATTCACGACAACGCATATTCTGAGATTATATATGACGGACAGATTGGTGGCTCTTTCTTAAGCCACGAAGGTGCTATGGAAGTCGGAGTTGAATTCAACTCTCTTTCTAAGACTTATAATCTTACTGGTCTGCGCCTTTCATTTCTTATCGGAAACCGTGAAATCGTAAGCAAATTCAAAACTGTCCGCTCACAATTTGACTATGGAACAAGTCTTATATACCAGAAAGCTGCTGTTGCTGCACTTAACGGTCCGCAGGAATATGTCGCTGACAACCGTGCTGAATATGAGTTAAGAAGAAATGCTCTCGTTGCCGGAATTAAGAAGCTTGGACTTAAACCTGCTGATGTTAAAGGCACAATGTTTGTATGGGCTGCCATTCCTGACGGCTATACCAGTTCAGCTGATTATGTTATGGAACTTCTTAATAAGACTGGCGTTTTATGTACACCTGGAAGCAGCTTCGGAAGCCTTGGAGAAGGTCATGTAAGATTTGCCCTTGTACTTCCCCATGAAGAAATTGAGAATATTTTTTCTAATCTGTAATTCACTAAAAAACATAATATACGTACAAAACCCCGTATCCTGCAAAACAGAATACGGGGTTTATATGTATCTTTGCTATTAACAATCACTGGTAATTAGCCACGGATCTTCTTAACAAGAGCAACAGCCTCTGCTGTCATATCCTTAATCTTGTCAAATTCTCCTGCCTTAATCATATCACCCTTAACCATCCATGAACCACCACAGCAGAATATCTTATCGCATGATAAGAATTCCTCAAGGTTAGCTGTGTTGATACCACCTGTAGGCATGATTCTTACATTAGTGTAAGCTGCGCACATAGCCTTGATCATCTTAATTCCACCTGCAGCTGTAGCTGGGAAGAATTTAACTCTTGTAAGGCCTCTCTTAACAGCCTGTGCAAGCTCTGAAGGTGTAACGATACCTGGCATAACAGGAATGTTCTTAGAAATACAGTAATCAACGATTTCTGGATCAAATCCTGGGCTTACGATAACTGAAGCACCAGCTGCTACAGCTCTGTCAACCTGCTCTGTTGTAAGTACTGTACCTGCTGCAAGTACCATATCTGGATATGCTTCGTGCATAAGACGGATAGATTCCTCTGCTGCTTCTGTACGGAATGTAACTTCTGCACATGGAAGACCACCTTCTACTAATGC
>OHQQ01001476.1_pt1 | contig 10426 bp, 7 predicted proteins | sample 1578211 | NCBI WGS metagenome assembly OHQQ01 (sample SAMEA3879539, study PRJEB24766) | human gut metagenome | biome: human-associated habitat; feature: feces | place: USA | collected 1985/1987
TCAACCAGCCCCGCGCCGGCGGCAAGCGCATCTGCATCATCCACAAAAACGAGCCGGGCATGATCAGCCAGATCACCGCCCTGACCACCGAAGCCGGCCTGAACATTGAGAACATGGTGAACAAGAGCAAAAAGAACATGGCCTACACCATGCTGGATGCTACCGGTGCTGTGGACAAGAAGCTGGCCGAAAAGCTGGCTGCCATCCCCGCCGTGATCCGGGTGCGTATCCTGTAAAGCAAAACGGTTTAAAATGCCTGCCGCTTCGCTCTTGGCATCTTCAGCGGAAAACGATTTTTATTTTAGCAACCCGGAAAAATCTGCGGATTTTTCCGGGTTGCTTTTTCACAGAGAAGGGCCGTAGCGGCAAACCGCATTTCCAAACCAGGATTTTTTACAAACTGGAAATTCTTTCTCGTCCCATCTGCCGGTTAGTTTCCATTTACAAGCTGTAGTTTGTCTTAAAAAACGCGTTAGAGATAGCTTTTTCTAACTACACATCGTAAAAAGTTTACATGTATTAACATTCAAGAAAAAGCTTGAAAATGGTAAATTCTGTGCTACAATAGGCTCGACAGAAGGGAAATGTCCACCCTGTTCTCCGGCTTTTGGGCCGGTATATTCATCTTATAGGTCCTGCGGTGCAGGGCCTCTGACAGGAAATAGAAAAGGTAGGGAAGTTACTATGGATATCAAGAAGATCGCACTGTTCGCCGCCGGCACTCTGTTCGGCTCTGCCGGTTTCAAGCTGCTGTCCAGCAAGGACGCCAAGAAGGTCTACACCCAGACCACTGCTGCCGTGCTGCGCATGAAGGACTCCACCATGGAGACCGTCAGCAAGGTGCAGGAGCAGGCTGGTGACATTCTGGCCGATGCAAAGGCCATCAACGAGGCTCGTGCTGTTGAAGCCGAGGCTGCTGTGATCGAGGATGCCGCCGAGGAGACCACCGAAGAGACCGCTGAGTAATTTTCGGTTCGTAAAGCACTGAAAGCCCCAACGTGGCTTTCGAGCCGCCTTCGGGCGGCTCTTTTTTGTGAGAGTGGGGCCGCAGGCGTGCAGGGTATAGCAGCCTGACGCTGCGGCAAAAAGATAGAGAAGGATATTTGATATATGAAATGTACCATTCTGCATGAAGGCAAGGGCCGGATGCGTGTGCATGTGGAAAACGTCCGCATGACTTTGCACCGTGCCGATGTGCTGGAAGCATATCTGAACCACCATGATGCCATCGTCCATGCCGCCGTTTACGAGCGCACCGGCGATGTGGTCATTACCTATACCGGCAAACGCACCGCCGCCATTGCCATTCTGGCAGGCTATAAGTTCGATGTGGCCGAGTATGACGCTTTGGTCACCTCCGCCGACAGCCGCAGGCTGAACCGGGAATATCAGGATAAGATGTTCGATCTGGTGGCAGGCCGCTGCCTGCGCAAGCTGTTCCTGCCCGCGCCCCTTGACGCTGCCTACACCGCCTTCCGCTCCATCCGCTTTCTCTGGAAGGGTGTGCGCTGCGTGCTGAGCCGCAGGCTGGAAGTGGAGGTGCTGGACGCTTTGTCCATCGGTGTCTCGCTGCTGCGCGGCGACTTTGGCACCGCCGGTTCTGTCATGTTCCTGCTGAATCTGGGCTCTCTGCTGGAAGAGTGGACCCGCAAGAAGAGTCTGGACGATCTGGCCCGCAGCATGGCCCTGAACGTGGACAAGGTGTGGGTGCGCAGCCAAGGCACCGAAGTGCTGGTGCCTCTGACCAAAGTACGCTCCGGCGATGAGGTGGTCGTGCGCAGCGGCAACATGATCCCGCTGGACGGCACCGTGCTGGAAGGCGAAGCCATGGTGAATCAGGCTGCCCTGACCGGCGAAGCCATGCCGGTGCGCAAGACAGAGGGGTCCACCCTCTATGCCGGCACCGTTGTGGAGGAGGGCGAGTGCGTCTTTATCGCCAAGGCCGAGGGCGGTTCCAACCGCTACGACAAGATCGTGGCCATGATCGAGGAATCCGAAAAGCTCAAGTCCAGCACCGAGAACCGTGCGCTGGTGCTGGCCGACAAGCTGGTGCCATGGTGTCTGGGCGCAACGGTGGTCACCTATCTGCTCACCCGCAACGCCACCCGCGCCATCTCCTGCCTGATGGTGGATTTCTCCTGCGCGCTCAAGCTCTCCATGCCGCTGGCCGTGCTTTCCGCCATGCGCGAGTGCGGCAGCTACCACATCACCGTCAAGGGCGGCAAGTATCTGGAAGCGCTGTCCAAGGCAGATACCATCGTGTTTGATAAGACCGGCACCCTCACCCGTGCCACCCCGCAGGTAGTGGAGGTCGTACCCTTCTCCGGCTGTAACGAGCGCGAAGTTCTGCAGCTGGCCGCATGTCTGGAAGAGCACTTCCCCCATTCCATGGCCAACGCCGTGGTGCGTGCCGCCAAAGAGCGCGGCATTTCCCATGAGGAGATGCACTCCGAGGTGGAGTACATCGTGGCCCACGGCATTGCAAGCCGCGTGGGCGGCGAACGGGTGGTCATCGGCAGCCACCACTTCGTCTTTGAGGATGAAAAGTGCACCATTCCCGCAGCCGAGCAGGCAAAGTTTGATGCTCTCAAGCCGGAGCATTCGCACCTGTACATGGCAGCCAGCGGCCAGCTGGTGGGCGTGATCTGCATTTCCGACCCGCTGCGCCCGGAAGCCGCCGCTGTGCTGAACGGCCTGCGTGCGCTGGGCATCCGGAACACCGTCATGATGACCGGCGACAGCGAGCGCACCGCTGCCGCCATTGCAAAGCAGGTGGGCGTGGACCGCTTCTTTGCCGAGGTGCTGCCCGAGGACAAGGCAAACTTCGTCCAGCAGGCCAAGGCCGAGGGCCACACCGTGGTGATGATCGGCGACGGCATCAACGACTCCCCCGCCCTGTCCGCTGCCGACATTGGCATTGCCATCAACTCCGGCGCTGCCATCGCCCGCGAGATCGCAGACGTGACCATCAAGGCCGACAGTCTGGAGGAGCTGGTGGCCCTCAAGGCCATCGCCAACTCTCTGCAAAAGCGCGTGCACGCAAACTACCGCTTCGTGCTCACCTTCAACTCGGCCCTCATCGCGCTGGGTGCTCTGGGCATCCTGCAGCCGGCCTCCTCTGCCATGCTGCATAATCTCTCCACCATCGGCATCAGCCTGAAGAGCATGACCAATCTCCTGCCGGAGAACAAGGCTCCGCAGCTGAAAGCATAATTACCGCAAAAAATAACGCCGTGTCTGAACATTCGACACGGCGTTATTTTTTATCTGTTATTCCAGCCCGATCTGCTGTGCATACTCTTCCAGCAGCTCCCGCTCCAGGAACGGGGTCTTGACACCCTCGCGGTCACGGTAGGTCTCATGGCCCTTGCCGATGACGGCGATCAGGTCGCCCTCCTGCGCGTGATCCACTGCGTAGTGCAGTGCATCCAGACGGTCGGGGATTTCCACAAACTTTGCGTCCGGGTTGCCCTTGTTCATGCCCACGCGGATATCAGCAAGGATGTCCTCCACCTTTTCAAAGCGGTTGTTGTCCTCAGTGAGGATGGAGAAATCGGCCATTTTGGCGCAGATCTCGCCCATGCCATAGCGGCGCAGCTTGGAGCGGTTGCCGCCGCAGCCGAACACCACCACCAGACGGTGGGGCTTGTAGGCCCGCAGAGTGGTGAGCAGGCTTTCGGTGGACACCTCGTTGTGAGCGTAGTCCAGCAGGATGGTGAACTTCTTGCTGATGGGCACCAGCTCCACGCGGCCCTTGACCACGCACTTGCCAAGGCCGTCGTGGATGGCCTGATCCGGCAGCCCCAGCACCTTGCCCACCGCCAGAGCTGCCAGCGCGTTGTACACGCTGAACTCGCCGGGCATGTTCACCTTCACGTCCATCTCGTCCTTGCCGGTCACATGGAACTTCACGCCCAGAAAATCGTGGGTGCGCAGCAGTTCAAAGCCGGTCTCGCGGTAGTCCGCCTGCTCAGCGCGGCCATAGGTGACAAGGCGGCAGGTGTGGCCTTCCAGCAGGGCTTCGGTATTCTCATCGTCAATGTTCACCACGCCCACGTCGCAGCGCTTGAACAGCTGGCCCTTCCAGCTGCGGTACTCCTCAAAGGTCTTGTGCTCGCCGGGGCCGATGTGATCCGGCGAAAGGTTGGTGAACACGCCCACATTGTAGTGCACACCGGCCACGCGGTCCATCATCAGGCCCTGGCTGGAAACCTCCATCAGCGCGGTGTCGCAGCCTGCATCCAGAAATTCCCGGAAGGTCTTTTGCAGCTCGTAGCTTTCGGGGGTGGTGTTGGCAGTTTCCTTGTGGCGGCCCATATAATAAATGCCGTTGGTGCCGATCATGCCCACCTTGCGGCCTGCAGCTTCCAGCACGCTCTTGATCATGTGGGTGGTAGTAGTCTTGCCCTTGGTGCCGGTCACACCGATCATGGTCATCTGGCGGGACGGGTTGCCGAAGAGGTTCGCGCTCATCAGAGCCATGGCATAGCGGCTGCTTTCCACCTTGACCACGGTCACGCCCGGCATGGCGGAAAGGTCGATGTCGTGCTGGATGACCAGTGCGCTGACACCCTTTGCCGCGCAGTCGGCGGCAAACTCATGGCTGTCACGCTGGGTGCCCACGATGCACACGAACAAAAGGCCCGGTGCCGCCTTGCGGCTGTCGTAGATGATATCCGAGATCTCGGTGTCCAGACTGCCCTGCGCAAGGGTAAAGGGCACGCCTTCCAGTAACTGTTCCAGTTTCATACTGCACACGCTCCTCAAAACATTTTGTCACATGGGGTTTTCTTCGTTATTTGCGGTCATGCGGGCGGGGTCGGTCAGCGGTGTTTCTTCCGCAGCTGCCGCCGTATCGTCCGCAGGCTGGGCCGCAGCGGCATCCTCTGCACCGTCTGCCGCAGTATCCTCGGCAGCAGAGGTGTCAGACTCTTCCGGCACGGTCTTTTCCGGCACAACATAACCGGAGGGCAGGGTCGGCTGGCCCTGTGCAAAGTAAATTTTACGGGTGCTGCCCGCGCTGACATGGCTGAAATCCAGTCTGCCGGTGTCGGTAGGGGCACAACCCTTGCCGTCGGCGTTGGTCAGCACATAGCGTGCGCGGTCCAGCTTATAATCCAGATCGTTCCGTGTACCCAGAAGCACACTGACACGATCCTGATACAAAAATGCCATCTGGTCGGTGTCCGCAAATTCCATGCGGGTCACATCGTCCAGCATCCCATACTCTTCCAGCTTTGCCTGCAGCTCATTCAGCGCATCCAGACGGTCGTCCGTCTGCACCGCTGCCGAAGCTGCTGCCGAACCGGATGCATCCGATGCCGCCGGGTCTGCCTGCGCTGCAAAGGTCAGCTGGTCGCCAGGTGTCACCGACACCGGCTCGCCGCCGTATAGGGTCTTGAGTTCTTCCGGCTGGGCAGACTCGCAGGCCAGGATCTTGAACTGATCCGAGAGGGTCAGCCAGCCGCTCTTCGTCTGCATGGCATAGGTAGGCACCGCCTCGGTCACCTGCACCACCACCGTGTTGGGGTAATCCCGAACCACCCTGATGGATTCCAGCAGCGGGAACTGCTTTTCCAGTTCCGCTTCCTTGGCGGCGGGGTCAAAGCTGAAAATGTTCTCTTCGGTCTGCACACCCAGTGCCTGCAGGATCTGGCTGCTGGAATAGCCGCCCACCTCCTGCACCACGGTGCCGTCCGCCGTCTGCACCTGAATGGTACCGATCTTAAACAGCATGGTCATGGTCAGGTAAACACCGGCGGCGATCACGGCCAGCAGGGTCACAAAGGCCATCAGCCGCCGCAGCATCCGCCGCCGCTTCAGTGCAGCGCGGGTCAGGCGGCGCTTCTTGCGTTTTTCCCGCTGTACCGGGTCGCGTGGCTGCTGTTGTGCCGGGCGCAGACGCTGGTTTTTGTAGCGCTGCTGCGCTGCCTGAGCCGCTGTCTTGCGCGGCTTCTGCCCCTGTGAACGGCGCTGCTGCGGCTTGCGGGCCGTGCCGGATGCACGCTGTTCCGGCTGGGCCGTGCGGCTTCGCTGCGCGGTACGGTTCCGGTTCTGGCCGCTGGTGCGCCGGGTGCCGCTCTGTTCGGTGCGGCGCGGCTGCGAAGGGAACTCGATGCTGTTATCGGTACGGGTGCGGCGCACCGTACCATTGGCGGTGCGGTCCGGCGCAAAGCTCAGCGGTTCCCCGTTGAAGCCATAGCGCCCGTCCGCACTGCCGGAAGATCCTTTTTGTTGTGAAGGCGGCGGAGTATGCTGCAGGTCTTTCCGCAGGTCGTAGATATTGCCGTTGTTTCTGTTATTGCGGTATTGCTGCATGGCGCACACCTCCTTTCCGGTTTAGGTTTTGTTTTACTTCTGCACCAGTTTCATCAGAGCGTCTGCAATACGGTCAAGGCTGTCATCCACCGACAGGCTGCGGGCATTTTTGCCCATCTCAGCCAGCTTGCCGGGCTGTGCCAGCATGTCGGACACCGTGCTCACCAGCTTTTCGCCGGTCAGGTCTTTTTCCTCGATCACCACAGCAGCATCGGCCTTCTGCAGTTCCATGGCGTTGAAGTACTGGTGGTTCTCAGCCACATTGGGGCTGGGGATGAGCACGGCTGCACGGCCAACAGCTTCCAGCTCGGCCAGCGTCAGCGCACCGGCGCGGCTGATGACAAGGTCTGCCGCAGCCAGCAGTTCCGGCATATTGTTGATGTATTCCTTCACCACAAGGCCGTCGCCCTCCGCGAAGTTCTTTTCCTTTTCCAGATCCTTGAACAGCTGCACACCGTACTGGCCGGTAGCGTGGAGATGCAGCACCGGCTTCTTCTCGTGCTGTTCCCATGCACACAGGTCGGCCACCACCTCGTTGACGCGGCGTGCGCCAAGGCTGCCGCCGAAGGAAAGGATCACCGTGCGGTCGCCCGCGCCCAGCTCAGCGCGGATGGCATCGCGGTCCTTTGCCTTGGTGAACACCTCCGGGCGCACCGGATTGCCCACCACGATGGTCTTATCAGGTGCGCCCAGCTTTTCCACAGCAGCAGGCACGGCGGCAAACACGAGATCCACATCCGGTGCCAGCAGCTTGTTGGTCACGCCGGGGAATGCGTTCTGCTCATGAATGGCGGTGTGGATGCCCATTTTGGCGGCACATCGCACCACCGGGCCGGACACATAGCCGCCGCAGCCGATCACAAGATCGGGTTTGACCTCCTTCATAATGGCCTTTGCCTTGGGGCCAGAGAGGGCCAGATTCCACAGCGTAACGATGTTGCGCTTGATGTTGTTCAGCGACAGCCTGCGCTGGAAACCGGTGATCTCGATATGGTGGAAGGGATAGCCCGCCTGTCCTACCAGACGGTACTCCATGCCCTCCTTGCGGCCGGCAAAGTGGATCTCGGCAGAAGGGTCTGCCTTTTTGATAGCACCTGCAATGGCAAGTGCCGGGTTGATATGGCCGGCAGTGCCGCCGGCAGCGATCAGAACTCGCATGACGATTCCTCCTCTATTATTAGTGCATCTGGTCAGGCCATCGGGGAGCTCCCCACTGGCCTGCGCCCTCAAAACAGTCGTTACAGTTCATTGCGCGCACGGCGGGCATCGTCCAGATTGATGGTACGGTCCTTCAGCTCCGCATCACGCTGAGCCTTTGCAGCCTGCCGCTGTGCGTGGGCCGCTGCCCTCTGCTGCGCCGCCCGCTCTCCGTTGCGCCCAATGTTCACCATCACGCCCATTTCTGCCAGCAGCAAGATCAGACTGGTGCCGCCGGACGAGAAAAACGGCAGGCTGATGCCGGTATTCGGGATGGTGTTGGTGACCACGGCGATGTTGCAGAATACCTGCCAGGCGATCTGCGCCATAATGCCAATTCCCACCATGGTGCAGAACTGGTTCTCGGCCTTATAGGCGATCATCAGGCCCTGCGCTATGAGCAGTATGAACAGCACGATGATGAGCACCGCACCGATGAAGCCCAACTCTTCGCACACCACACTGAAGATGAAGTCGTTGGTGCTTTCCGGCAGCCAGAGCTGCTTTTCCACGCTGTTGCCAAGGCCAAGGCCCTTCAGTCCGCCGGAGCCGATGGCGTACAAGCTCTGCTTGGTCTGGTCGTTCAGCGCTTCCAGATCATCGGACCATGTGTTCAGGCGGTCCTGCAGATAGCCAATGGATTCCACTAGCGTGAGGGCCGGTTTCAGCAGCAGAGCCGCCGCTGCGGCCCCGCACCATGTCAATACACCGCCGCAGCCGGTCAGCATGAGGATGGTGCCCACGATGGCGGTGGTCAGCAGGATGCCGGACATGTGCGGCTCTAAAAACAGCAGCGCCACCACCGGCACCAGCGGCAGCACCGGCACGATCAGCTGCCTTACGATGCGGATGAACAGCCAATCCTTTGGCTTGATCTTTTCTCTCAGCGTCGGGCTGAACCGGCCGATCTGCGGCGCACTTGCCGCCAGATGGGAAGAGAGCAGGATCATCTCAAACTTTGCCACCTCAGAGGTTTGCAGAGTCAGGCCGCCCAGACGGATCCAGCGGCGGCAGCCGTTCAGCGGTGCAAAGGTCAGCGTGACGGCCAGCATGGCCAGCACCACCCAGTACAGCGGCTTGCTCGCCCAGCGCAGGAAGCGGTGATCCACATAGCTCATGACTACCATACAGCCAATGCCAATGGCCATGCAGATAGCCTGCTGCTTGATGTAGTGCAGGCTGTCGCCCATGCGCAGGTAGCCGGTGGTGTAGCTTGCGCTGTACAGCATTACAAGGCCGAACACCATGATAATGGCCAGCGTTGCCAGCCAGTTGAGCAGCAGCCGGTTCCACGGTCCCGGGTCCCGCTGCAGCGGCGGCACCCATGCACTTTCTTTTTGGTTTTTATGTTGTCTGCGGGTGGCTGCCATTGCCACGCCCCCTTATTTTCAGAATCAGGCGCTCAGGCCCAGCGTGCCAGACACACGGCCAGCGCCAGCCCGCACACGCTCAGTGCGCACAGGCTGTAAAAAATATTCACTGCACTCATGCCGCGTTTTTCCAGCCAGCGGTGCAGCGGTGCCGCCGCAAACAGCGGCCTGTCCTTCCAGCGGCAGAACAGGACCTGCAGCACCACCATGCCGCCCTCCACCCAGAAGGGCAGTGCCAGCGGGATGCTCAGCTCTGCGTAGCCAATGCACAGCGGAATGCAGCCAATGGCTCCCGCTGCATACAAGCAGCCGCACCGGCCGGGGTGCAGCTTTGCCGGTGGAAAATCCCACAGCAGAAAGGCCATCAGTGCACCGGCCAGTGCCGCCGGGAATACTGCCAGCGGAAACCAGCCCAGCTGCGTTTCCAGCATCATCAGGCCCAGCATGGCCGCAAAGGCCGCGCCGCACACCGTGCCGTCGGCACCATCGGCCACGCGGGCCGCCTCGGCCATCGCCACCAGCAGCACAGCCCACAGCAGCGGTGCCAGCGCACATTCCACATAGCCTGCTCCCGGCAGGATCAGCCCTGTGGGCAGGCATCCGTTCAGTGCCAGCAGGCCCAGCACCAGCGCTGCAGCGATGCATTCCAGTGCAAGGCGCTGTGTGCGGCGCAGGCCCAGGCCCAAACCGTTCGGGTAGCGGCCGCGGATGCGGGCCAGATCATCGGCCAGCCCCACTGCGCCAAAGGCCAGCGACCCCAGCAGTGCAATAAGCAGGCGGGAGGTCATCTGCCGGTCGCTGCCAAGCAGGGAAGGCTGTGCAGCACATGCGGCCAGCCAGCCCACGCCCACAGCGGCAAGGGTGCCCACCATCAGGCACAGCCCGCCCATGGTAGGCACCGGGCTGTCCGGGGCATCGCTGTCCGGCTGTGTACCGCGTGCCGCACGCTGCAGCTCCCGCAGCAGCGGCACCATCATATTGCCGAGCGCCGCAGTCAGCACAAAACCCAGCACCGACGCGACGACCAAGGCGAAACGAATCATTTTTCAATCTCCAAATTCATGCCAAAGGGTTATTCTTCGGCATCTTTCTGCTCTGCGTAGAAAATTTCCAGCACTTTTTCCAGCGCCATGCCGCGGCTTGCCTTCACCAGCAGGGCATCGCCCGGCTCTATCCGGTTCAGCAGAGCATCCGCTGCCTCGCGGTAGTTGTTGGCATGAAGGGTCTTGACCCCCTTGGCCGCAGCCACCACAGCCGTGCGCTTTGCGTTTTCGCCGTAGGTCACAAGGCAGTACAGATCACTCTCCGCAGCCAGACGGCCCAGCTCCTCGTGGGCTTCGCGGGACAGCTCGCCCAGCTCCAGCATATCGCCCAGCAGGGCAAAGCGGCGCTTGCAGGGGAATTCCTTGAACATGGCAAGCGCGGCCTTCATGCTGTCGGGGTTTGCATTGTAGCAATCCTCAATGACGGTAACGCCCTTGCTGTGCACCACCTTCTGGCGGCGGCCGGTCTGCTCAAAATTGGAAAGCCCCTTGATGACA
>OHQQ01001481.1_pt1 | contig 10414 bp, 9 predicted proteins | sample 1578211 | NCBI WGS metagenome assembly OHQQ01 (sample SAMEA3879539, study PRJEB24766) | human gut metagenome | biome: human-associated habitat; feature: feces | place: USA | collected 1985/1987
CCCGGGCCGTTTCGGGATCGGCTTTCAGGAGCTGCGCCATCCGAAAGCCGCTCATCTCGCCCATCATAACGTCCAGCAGGATCAGCGAATAGCGTTCGGGATGCATCCGGAGGGCCTGCTCGGCGCTGTATGCCACGTCGGCTTCCGATGCCCCGATCTGCTCCCAGATTTTCGGCATGGTTTCCGGCATGAATGCACTCAGCGGAACGGTGATGATACGAATGGTTTCCAGCAGGTTGTACAGCACCGTTGCCAGACGGGTGCGGTTTGATTCCTCTCTTGCCAGAATCCACGGTGCGGTTTCATCAATATATTTATTGGCGCGGCCGATAAGGTTCCATACATCCTTAATAGCCTGGTTCAGTTCCATATGGTCCATGGCATCACTGTAACCGGCAACAGTTTCGTTAACAAGAGCGATAAATTCCTTATCAACGGCTTCCGTGCCTTCCTTATGCGTTACAACGCCGCCGTGGTATTTTTCAATCATGCTTACGGTGCGGTGCAGCAGGTTGCCAAGGTCGTTGGCAAGGTCGGCATTAATACGGTTAATCAGCGCATCGCGCGAGAAGTTGCCGTCGCTGCCGAGCGTAATTTCGCGCAGCAGGAAGTAGCGGATAGCATCCGGGCCGAATTCTTCAATTAAAGCAATCGGGTCGATAACATTGCCCTTGGATTTGGACATCTTGTCGCCGTCAACAACCAGCCAGCCATGGCCGTAAACCTGTTTCGGCAGTTCTTCGCCCATTGCCATCAGCATAATCGGCCAGATAATGCTGTGGAAACGTACAATTTCCTTACCGACAAGGTGAATGTTGGCAGGCCAAAATTTTTTAAACTTTTCTTCATCCGTGCCGTAGCCGATAGCGGTAAAGTAGTTTAAAAGTGCGTCAAACCAAACGTAAACAACGTGTTTCGGGTCGAACGGAACGGGAATTCCCCAGTCGAAAGTTGTGCGGGTAATGCACAAATCTTCCAAACCCTGTTTGATGAAGTTAATCATCTCGTTGCGGCGGGAAACCGGCTGAATAAAATCAGGATGGGTTTCAATATATTCCAGAATTCTATCCTGATATTTGGACAGTTTGAAGAAATAACTTTCCTCCGCCATTTTTTCTACCGGGCGGCCGCAGTCCGGGCATTTGCCGTCTACAAGCTGGCGTTCCAGCCAGTAAGATTCGCACGGAACGCAATACAAACCTTCATAATTCTTTTTATAAATGTCGCCCTGGTCATAAATTTTCTGCAGTACAGCCTGCACTACTTTATGGTGGCGTTCTTCGCTGGTGCGGATAAAATCGTTGTTGGAAATGTTCAGCATTTTCCACAGCTTTTTAAAGTTGGCTACGATTGCGTCAACATACTGAATCGGAGTAATGCCTTTTTCGGCTGCTTTGCGCTGAATTTTCAGACCGTGTTCGTCGCTGCCGGTTAAAAAGAATACATCTTCGCCTTTGGCGCGGTGATAACGGGCAACGGTATCGGCAATGGTTGTGCAGTAAGCATGGCCAATGTGCAGATTATCGCTGGGATAATAAATTGGGGTAGTGATATAAAAACTGTTCTTGCTCATGTGCTTTCCCTTCTTTTATGTTAATATTGTTTTAACGGTGTAAGCGCCTGCAATGCTGATTTTTGCAGACAATTCCTTTGTAATTTTATCACATTCTGCGCCGCTGTGCAAAAGTTTTACTTCTTTTTGGCAAATCATTGACAGAACTTTACTTTTTGGGCATAATGGAAAAGCTGTGATCCTTTCCGGCGAAAAGGAGGTGTACCAATGACAGATTTGGTTACTGCATTTGTTGTATCTGTCATAGCAAGTATAACTGCTTATTATATTTGCAAGTGGCTGGACAGGTACTTATAATCACAGCCAGCCTAAATAAAAAACCGGGAGCTGCCACTCCCGGTTTTTGCTTTTGGTGTACCATACAGACTGGTTACACTGCTGCTTTGTTGTGCTTTTATTATACCCTTATTAAAAATAAAAGTAAACCCTTTTATTCTTCGGCCAGTAATCTGTTATAAAGCTCGCGCTTTGGCACTTTGCGCGCTTTGGCAACCTGTGCCAGCGCTGCTTTTTTATCCATACCCTGCGCAATAAGTGCCTTTACTTCGTCCAGCGGATCGGCTGCCTGCGTTTCTTCCTGCACATCAGCCTCCCCCTGCGCTATAACAAGGCAAAACTCGCCGCGCGGCGGCTGCGCTTCCAGCCATGCCAGGCATTCCGTTACGCTGCCGCGGAAGAATTCTTCGTGCAGCTTGGTAAGCTCGCGCGCAGCGGCAAGCTGCCTGTCGCCCCACGCCGCCAGTATTTCCTTCAGCACGTCTTTAATACGGTGCGGCGCTTCATACAATATTATTGTCGAAGGAATGTTCTTCCACGCCGCAAGCTGCTCTGCCCTGTTTTTTTTGCTTTTGGGCAGAAACCCGCCGAAAAAGAACGGTGATGACGGCAACCCTGAAGCAATCAGCGCGCACAGTGCGGCATTTGCGCCAGGCAGCGGCACAACTTTTATGCCTGCGTCAATCGCTTCGCGTGCCAGCTGCTCGCCGGGGTCGGCAATGCCGGGAAAGCCCGCGTCGCTGACAAGCGCTACATTCTTGCCGTCCAAAAGTTCTGCTATCAGCTTCGGCCCGTTTTTATCCTTGCTGTGCTCATCATAGCGCACCAAATGCCCTTTAATATTAAAATGGCTTAAAAGCTGCAAGGTATGGCGCGTATCTTCCGCCGCAATAATATCGGCTTCGCTTAAAGTGCGCAGTACGCGCGGCGTAATATCTTCCAGATTGCCTATCGGCGTTGCGCAAAGATATAAAGTTCCGGCTTCCGTCATTTTGCCTGCTCCTTCGATTTATCGTAATACGCCAGTGCCTGCGCGCTTAAAGTTCCGTCGGCGTTGTACATTACAAGCGGCGGCAAAACATCAAGCCCGTAGCTGCCGCCCTTAACCATTTCCATCAAAAATATCCATGCAGGTTTGTCAACCGCGCTGTGTACCCATTGCAAACGTTTAGGCTGCAAGCCAAACTCCGCCGCCAGCTGCATGCACTCGGCAAAACGGTCGGGCAGCTGCACAATGGCAAAGCGCCCGCGGTAGCGCACGGCATACGCCGCCGCTTTAAAAAAGTCACGCAAATCTGCCGTTACCTCATGACAGGCGGCAGTGCCAATTTTGCGGGTATTGCCGCTGTTGCGGTAGGGAGGGTTGGCAATTACCAAATCCATGCTTTCGGTTTTAAAATATTTATTAATTTCGCGCAAATCGCCGCCAATTACCTTTACCGTTTCTTCAAGCCCGTTATCTTTAATGCTGCGCTCCATAAGGGCGGCAACTTTGGGATTAAACTCAATTCCGGTTACCTTTTCCGCGCCGCGCGCCGCCAAAAACAGGCTTATTGCCCCTGTGCCGCTGCCAAGTTCCAGCACCTGCGCCTTTTTTACCAGATGCGCAAATGCCGCCAGAAACACAGAATCCGTTGTAAAAGTAAATTCACCGGCGTCCTGCCAGACTGCATAACCGCAGCCCGGCAGGGAATCACGCCTGATTCCGCTGTGTACCATCAAATTTTATCCGCCTTGGAAGCATCCACGATTTCGTCCCATTCCACCTGAATGGTATTATCAGGCGTAAGCTGTACGGAAGCAGTGCGCATAGCGCGGTTAACGCCCATAACGCGGCCTTCGCCGAGCGGAGTAACAACCATAACGCCAACCTTCGGTGCTTCCACGCGTTCCGGCACGGAACGTTTGCCGCAGCAGCCGCTGCAATATACATCGTTTTCATATTTTAAGCAGCACATCAGCCTGCCGCACACGCCGGAAATCTTGGCCGGATTCAGCGACAGGTTCTGGTCTTTGGCCATCCTGATGGATACCGGCTCAAAATCGCCGAGGAAGGTAGCGCAGCACAAAGGCCTGCCGCAGCTGCCGATGCCGCCCAGCATTTTTGCTTCGTCACGCACACCAATCTGGCGCAGCTCAATACGGGTACGGAATACGGACGCCAAATCCTCAACCAGTTCACGGAAATCGATACGCCCGTCCGCCGTAAAATAAAAAATAATCTTGTTAACGTCAAAAGTAAATTCCACGTCAATCAGCCGCATGGGGAGGCCGTGCTTGGCAATTTTGCGCAGGCAGATGTTAAAGGCTTCTTTTTCGCGCACTTTATTTTCCTGCACCTTCAGCGCGTCCTGTTCGGTTGCCTTGCGCATAACGGGTTTCAGCTGCGAAACAAGCTTGTTTTCCTCAACATCTCTCGCGCCGATAACAACCGTGCCGTATTCCAAACCGCGCACCGTCTCCACAATTACATGGTCGCCAACTTCCACGCCGGTATCAACCGGGTCAAAATAATATATTTTACCTGCTTTTTTAAACCTAATGCCTACTACTTTCAGCAAAATTTTCACTCCTTCCGCAGTAAATCGAGTTTTAAAACCAGCGCCTCCAAAACATTTTTGGCGCTTACATTTTTATTAATGTTCTGCCAGGCTTCCTGCGCAGCGTTTACGCCCTGCCTGGCTGTATGTAAAGGCCAATCTGCGGCAATGCCGTCAAGCCCGGCCATAATATCCGTGTTGTACACCTGCCCGCCTGCACCGCTCTGCACAAGCAGCACATCGCGCAGAAGGTAAATAAACTGTTCCGTTAAAAGCAGCGCGGCCGCACGATCGTATTTTTCGCCCCAGCCCAGCACCGCAATATAACCAAAAGGGTTTTGCAGCGGCAGTTTTTTCAGTAAATCAAGCGCCTCACGGCGGACTGCAAAAATATCTGCCTGATTATAACTTAACGCCCTGCCCGGCGAACCGCCTGCAAGAGCCGCCAGTACCTGTGTGTTTTGAGTAATGCCTTTTACTTTCAGTATCTGCTGGACGGCACTGCTGTCCGGAGCGTCAAAACGCAGGCGCACCACGCGCGACAGCACCGTCGGCAAAAGGCGCTCTGCCTGCTGCGTAATTAAAATAAACAGCCAGCCCGGAGGCGGTTCCTCCAGAAGTTTTAAAAGGCTGTTGGCCGCTTCTGCCGTCATCTGCCCGGCATCGTCTATAATGCATACTTTATGTTCGGAAAGCACCGGCGCAAATGCCGCCTGCTTTGCCATTTCCTTAACCTGCTCGATTTTTATGTCTTTGCCTGCTTCTTCTGCCGTCAGCAGGTAAAAATCCGGATGGGCAAAACTATTGTTTTCAATATCCATCAAACGGCAGCTCTCGCAAATACCGCAGGTCTTTTTGCCCGCAGACTTGCATAAAAATGTTTTTGCAAAATGCAGGGCCAGCATTTTTTTGCCAATGCCGCCCATACCATAAAATAAAAGGGCATGCGGGCGGCTGCCGGGTTTCAGCAGTTTTTGCAAAAACTCTTTATTCTGTTGGTGTCCCAGCACTTCATCCCACATAATTAACCTCATATTTTAATGGTAGTATTAATAACACGCATAATTTCAGCCGTTACCTTCTGTTCATCCTGCAAGGCATTAATTTTAAAAATGCGTTCCGGGTATTTTTCTGCCAACAGCATAAAACCGTCCCGCACTTTTTTTTGAAATTCCAGCCCGGCATTTTCATAGCGGTCTTCCACGCCGCGCAAAGCACGCCTTGCCGCTAAAAGGTCCGGGTCGCCGTCAAGCAATATAGTTAAATCCGGCTCCAACCCGCCGGAAGCAAAAGTGCTTAAACCATGAATGGCCTGCAAGGGCAGACCGCGTACAATTCCCTGATATACTTCGGTAGAATCGCTGAAACGGTCGCACAGCACAATTTTACCTGCCAGCAGCGCCGGTTTAATTATCCGCGCAACATGGTCGGCACGCGCCGTAATATATAAAAGCGTTTCCGTACGGGCATTCATTATCAGTTCCGGGTCAAGCACCATTGCGCGCAGGCTTTCAGCCAGCCTTGTACCGCCCGGTTCACGCGTGCATACAACTTCACGCCCAAGCCTTCTCAATTCTTCAGCCACATGCTCCAGCTGCGTGGTTTTGCCGCAGCCGTCTGCGCCTTCCAGGCTGATAAAATAACCTTTTGCCATTTATTTAATCACCCGCAGTTCTGTTAATGTATAATCGGCCGGCCCGCTTACAGGCAGCCCCAGCTTTTTCATGCGCAGGCAGTAGTCAATTACTTCTGCCGTAACAAGTTCGCCCGGCCACAGCACCGGTATGCCAGGCGGATAAAAGCTCACCTGCTCCGCGCAGATTCTGCCTTCCGCTTCTTGCAGCGGCAGGCTTTCTGTTTCCGCGTCAAACGCGCTGCGCAGCGGCACTGCCGTAACAAACTCCGGCAGCTTCCAGCAGTTTTGTTCTTTTAAAGGGGCGCGTTTATGCTGCTCCAAGCCTGCAAAAACACGGCTTATTTTTTCAAGCACTGCATCATATTCTGCGCCGCCGTCTGCAAAAGTTACCAAAAAAAGCACATTCTGCGCATCGGTAAGCTCCACGGCAATTCCTGCCTTGCGCAGGGCATCGCCGGCTTCCGTGCCGCTGTAACCCCAGGCCGCCGTATTAACCGTTACTTTGGTGCAGTCAAACCCGGCTATACCGTTTTTGCCGGTGCAGTCTGTGTCCAAAAGTTTCAGCCCGGCAAATTTACTTAAGCAGCTGCGCAGCTTTTCTGCCGCTGTCAGCGCTCGCTCAATCAGTTTTTCTCCCTGCACAGCCAAAGTATAGCGTGCGGCGTCTATGGAAGCCATCAGCAAATAATTGGGGCTTGTAGTTGTCAAAAGGCTCACTGCTTCCGCGGCACGCGTTAAATTAATGCGCCCGCCTTTAACATGCAGCAGCGAGCACTGCGTCATAGCGCCCAGAATTTTATGCGTGCTCTGCGCGCAAGCATCCGCCCCGCACTGCAAAGCCGAAGGCGGCAGCTTACTGCTGAAGCCAAGGTGCGGCCCGTGTGCCTCATCCACCAAAAGAACGGCATTATGGGCATGGGCAATTCCGGCAATGGCTTTTAAATCCGCAGCCTGCCCGTAATAATTGGGGCTTGTCACCAGCACGGCTTTAATATCCGCATAACGCGCAAACATTGCTTCCACCGCCTGCGGCGTAATTTGCGTGTTAATGCCAAATACCGCGTCATATTCCGGCATTGCAAAAACAGGTTCCAAATTTGCCAGAAGCAGCGCACCCGCCACACTGCGGTGAGCGTTGCGCGGCACTAAAACTTTATCTCCTGCTTTGCAGGCCGCCATCAGCATGGCATGAATAGCGCCCGTCGTGCCGTTAACGGCAAAAAAGCACCTGTCGCTGCCATACAGCTGCGCCGCTAAATTCTGCGCTTCCATAATATATGAAGAAGGCGCATGAATATCATCCAGTTCGCTCATCAGCGATACATCCATCGCCACGGCCCCTGCGCCGAGTTCGTTTTTTAACAGCGCTTCCATTCCGCGCCCGCCCTTGTGCCCGGGCGTATGGAAGGGATAAACCTTTTCGTTTTTATATTTCAGCATCGCTTCAACAAGCGGCATTCTGTTCTGCAAAACAACCTCCAAGGCATATTAACCCATGTTATCTTTATATTTTATCACAGCACGCCGCCTAATTAAAGCATTTTAATCTGCGCGGCTATTTGCGCTGCGTCATAATTTCCGTCAATCAGAATATACTTGCAGCCATATTCACGGCATAAGCGTAAATTAGACGCATTTCCCTATTAAAATTACCATTTTACACCTCCGCCGCTTTATATTTTACCATAATAATAACAAAAACATTTTAATTAAACTTCTGCCATGCTACAATAAATATAGGAAAGCCGATTGGAGATGAAGCCTATGAAACTGCGCTCTAAACCAATGACCAAAGAACAAATAAAGCAGTACCTGCATAAGCTCCAGCTGGAAAATTTTACTCCCAGGGCTGATTTAGCAACGCTGCAGAAACTGCACGACGCGCATTTAAAATACATCCCTTATGATAATTTTGACTGCCTTAACAGCAAAATAACCTCGCTTAATCGAGAGAAAATGTTTGACAAGCTCATTTTGCACAACCGCGGCGGCATTTGTTTTGAGCTGAACGGGCTGTACGCCTGGCTGCTCGAATCGCTGGGCTTTAATTTCGTCAGCTTCGCCGGGCGCTTCATTAATAAAATAAACGTGTACCAGATGCGCCAGCACCGCAATATGTGCGTAACTATTGACGGCAAGCGTTATATCACCGATGTCGGCGTCAACAGCGAAAGCCCGCGTATACCGCTTTTGCTGGAAGAACAGCGCGTACAGAGCGACAGCATCAGCCAGTACAAATTTACGCGCGACGAGTTTTGGGGCTGGCTGCTGTGGCAGAAGGAAAAAGGCAAACCATGGAAACGCATGCTTGGCTTTACCGAAGAACCTCAGCTGGAAAAAGATTACGTTTTTCCTTCTTTCTGGTGCGATGCCCATCCCGATTCGCCCTTTAACAAAGAAAAAGAGCTTTCCATCTTCCGCGAAGACTGCAACATCACCATCCGCGGCAACTTTTTAAAATTTTACCTGAACGGCAGGGTTAAATACCGCTATAAAATAAAAAACGGCGCCGATTTAAAAGAGGTGCTTTGGGAATACTTTGGCATTAATGTTGAATACCGCCTTAAAAATGACGGTATGGACTACGAATGAGGTAAAAATGACTGCAATACCGGATTATGTAAAAAAAATACTGCATATGCTTACAGAAGCAGGCTACGAGGCTTACATCGTCGGCGGCGCCGTGCGCGATTTACTTTTAAAACTGCCGCCCGGCGATTTTGACATTACCACCAGCGCTACGCCGGAAGAAATCAGCGCGGTATGCCGTGCCAACAATATTAAAACCATTGATAACCTCGGGCAGAACTTTGGCTGCGTGGTTGCCGTTATAGACGGCGTTCCTGCGGAAATTACCACCTTCCGCGGAGAAAGTTATGGCGCTGACGCCCACAAGCCGGAAAAAGTATGGTTCAGCAAATCGCTGCGCGAAGATTTAAATCGCCGTGATTTTACCGTTAACGCCATGGCAATGGATATAAACGGCAGAATATATGATTACCATAACGGCATGGAAGATTTACAGAACCATATTCTGCGCACTGTCGGCGACGCCGGGCAGCGTTACAGCGAAGACGCACTGCGTATGCTGCGCGCCTGCCGTTTTGTTGCCCAGCTTGGCTTTGACTATGTGCAGGAAAGCGGCGTACTGCCGCCCTTTGGCGAAAAAAATACGCCTTACTATATGCCGCGCAATTTCAGTTTTCCCACCGGAAACTGCGCCGGTTTATCGCTTGAACGCGTGCGCACAGAACTTGACAAGCTGCTTACAGGCAAATATGCAGGCAAAGGCCTGATGCTGCTGATGGCAACAGGGCTGACAGACGCCAAATGCCGCGTAAAAGAAATCGGCGCATATCACGAAATTGATATCCTGCCGGAACTGCGCCACCTGGAAGGGCTGCCGCAAAACAGGCGCTTTCACTGTTACAACGCCTGGGAGCATACATTAAAAGCAGTTGATAACAGCCCGCGCGATTTAACAATCCGCTGGGCCATGCTGCTGCACGACCTCGGCAAAGGCATGCCCGGCATCCGCGGCACCCATCCGGACGGTTCGCCCAGTGACCATGGGCACGAAGCGTTAAGCGCAGTTATGGCGCAGGAAGTAATGACACGCCTGCGCTACCCCAAAGATTTTGCCAAGCGCGTTGTATGGCTGGTATCGCGCCACATGCGCTTTGCGCCAATGATGTTTACCAAAGAACGCACGCTGACGCGCTGGGTACGTGCCGAAGCAGCCGGCGGCGAATTCCGCACCTCCAAAGATTTAACGGAAGCCTTTACTCAGCTGAAAGAAGTGTTTTTGGCAGATATGGGCGCAACGCACGCCGGCAACAACCCGCAGCTGATGGCAGAAGGGTGCGAACTGGCAGATGCCGTGATAGAAATTGCCCGCAATAAAATGCCGGTGCATACTGCTGACCTTGCCGTAAACGGAGCCGACATCGCGCAAATTATAACGGACGGCGCGGAAACTGGCATATTTTTAAAATACCTGCTGGAACGTGTCCGCAGCGGCAATTTGCCCAACGAACGTGCAGCACTGCTTGAAGCGGCAAAACACCGCCAGCAAAAAACATCTGCCAAGGCAGAATTTTAAATTTTATATTGTACCTGCATATGCAAAGTGCTATACTTAATTTGTATGGGGACGTAGCTCAGCTGGGAGAGCGTACGGTTCGCATCCGTAAGGTCGTCGGTTCGATCCCGATTAGGTCCACCATTTCGAGAAAAATCACCGCCATTTTGGCGGTGATTTTTCGTTTGACCACAATAATACCACAGACGGCAGAAAATCCTGACCGCTTTTGAAATCCGCAGGCGGTGAGTAGCAGCCCCTCACCACCTGCGGATTTTCGTTTTATGTGTTTGCCGGTGCGGCAAGTT
>OHQQ01001488.1_pt1 | contig 10361 bp, 9 predicted proteins | sample 1578211 | NCBI WGS metagenome assembly OHQQ01 (sample SAMEA3879539, study PRJEB24766) | human gut metagenome | biome: human-associated habitat; feature: feces | place: USA | collected 1985/1987
CATTTTTCAATATGGCACATGTTGAGTTTGTGTATGATCTGAATAATTTTAACGCCAAGGAACCGGTGACCTTAGCAATTGCAGCCGGTATGGTGATCGTATTTGGCTACATGGTATATGTAGCGTTGACATGCTTTAACGGTTATTTGTCAGAGGGTGAGATCGCGCGTACTTCGACCGGACGGCCTGCACAGGCAGGACGTAAGAATACGCGTGCACGTAACAATGTAAGCGAAAAGGAATCAGAGGGCAAGATCGCCCGTTCTGTAACGCTCAGCAAGATGACGAAAGTTGACTGGATCGCAATGGCAGTGATCACATTGATCTACGCAGTGGTAGCATTTGCGCGTCTGGGGAATATGTCGGCGCCGGAAACAGCATATTCTGCTGTGAAAGAAGGAGCGATCGTTCTTGATTTCGGTGAAACTACCAACATTTCACAGTTATGGGATTATCTGGGGTATGAAAATAATCCGCACTATAACATTGAATACAGTAACAATAAGGATTCCGGTTATACAACATTTTCGACCGGTGTTACAGATGACAATGGTAATACGCAGAGCTATTGGGATGCAGGTTCTGTATTTTGCTGGAACAGTCTTACCGTGAATGTTCAGGCAAGATATGTCAAAATTTCTCCGACGGAGGATAATTACGAGGATAGTCTGTTAGAGCTTGTGTTCTTGGATAGCAATGGCAAAAAATTGGAGCCTGTGAATCGAGATGAGTATAAGAATTTGTTTGATGAGCAGGATGAATTTGAGGGACGTGCCAGTGCGATGAACGGTACGTACTTTGATGAGATCTATCATGGACGTACGGCATACGAGATGATACATAAGCTGTACTGTTATGAAAACACGCATCCGCCACTTGGTAAAATATTCATCGCCTGCGGTGTACTCATGTTTGGAATGAATCCATTCGGATGGCGTTTTATGGGAACCTTATTCGGAGTATTTATGGTTCCGATCATTTATTTGTTTGCCAAACGTTTCTTCAACAAGGAATGGATCAGCATTGTGACAACGTTATTGTTTGCGTTTGACTTTATGCATTTCGTGCAGACAAGAATAGCGACGATCGATGTGTTTGTTACACTGTTTATTATGTTGTCGTATTACTTCATGTACTGCTATCTGCAGAAGAGTTTTTACGACACAAAGCTGCAAAAGACATTCATACCGCTTGGACTTTGCGGTGTTGCAATGGGGCTTAGCTGGGCCAGTAAGTGGACCGGAATTTATTCCTCGGTAGGTCTGTGTATATTGTTCTTCCTGCATATGTACCGCAGATACCGTGAATATGTCATTGCCTGCAAGACACCACGCGGTCAGACGAATGGTATTTCACATACGTATATTATTGATAATTTTAGCAGTTATTTTTGGAAGACGATTGGATTCTGTTGCGTCTTTTTTGTGGCAGTTCCGGTGATCATTTATATATTGTCTTATATTCCATTTAATGATGGAACAGACCATAACTTATTGACGCGCGTGATCAATGCACAGAAAACGATGTTTGATTATCATTCTGCTTTGAAAGCGGATCATCCGTATTCTTCCAAATGGTATGAGTGGCCGATCATGACAAGACCGATCTGGTATTATTCCGGAACGATTGGCAATCTGCGTGAGGGTATCAGTGCCTTTGGTAATCCGCTTGTTTGGTGGGCCGGCATTCCGGCAGCGTTTTATATGCTGTATCTGCTGTGGAAAGAGAAAGACCGCAAGGCTGGATTTTTGCTGATCGGGTATCTGTCGCAGTATGCACCTTGGTTCTTGGTAAGCCGTGTGGTATTTATTTATCATTATTTTCCAAGCGTACCTTTCGTTGCCGCTATGGTGGGATACAGTTTCTTTAAGCTGGCACAATGGAAACCAAAGATCAAACCGGCGATCTATGTCTATGTTGCCTGTGCGATCGGGTTATTTATCCTATTTTATCCGGTGTTGTCCGGGCTTGCGATCGATCCGGCATTTGCAACCAAGTATTTGAAATGGTTTGATAGTTGGGTATTGTTACAGACTTGGTAATTTGATCAAGAACAGGGTGGTAAAAATGTCATAAATTTGATGATCTGACAGAATATGGATGTCAGGTCATCACGGAATAGAAAGGTAAAAATATGAGCAATAAGTTACGAGAGTGTGTCAATAAATTACATAGTAATAAAGAAGTTGGGGATCTGTTACCAGAATATCTGAAGCAGAGCATGATCCTTCATGATGGATATACAAGGATCAAATTGATGATGGAATATTACATGTTTTACGAGGTGGTCACAGAAGATATCAACCCATATATTGCGATGGCAAAGGAAATGATCACTTCTTTGAATGAGACAGTGGGACAGGCGATGTCTGATACATTGGATGATACACAGAGAAAACAGTTGGTCGATCATATTTTAGCAATGCGTACGGAAGTGATCGACCGTATGCAGGTGTTAACCGGATATGTGGACTGCTTTGTCGTATATGAATATATTTTAAACCGTATTCAATATCGGTTTGATGAGAAAGAAGTTTTGCCGGAAGACACTGCATTTGCACAGGAGGTTATGAATTTTATCTTTGGTTCAAATGATAATGTGACGATCAATGATAATTTACGCGTGGTACTGGGACAGCTTCCGATGCGAATGACCCGTTCTCATTATTTTGATCTGATCAAAAACTGCATTTCTGTTTATAAGGGCAGTGAGATAGAATCATTGGAGGGATTTTTGTATATGTTCCGTACCAGTGCAATGTTGTATAAGCATCCTGCACAGGAACAGTATTTTACGGAATTTGCCGGTGTGCTTCAGGAATTGATGGAAGCAGACTACGAGCATATGGATCGCACATTATATGAATTGTACGCAGAAAAAGTACGAGTCAGTGCTTCAAAGCTCAATGATCTATCTGATCTGTATATGCAGATTGGACAGATTATCAATGGTGTGTATACGTTAGTGGTGACAGAACCTTATTGTGTTGATGAAGAGAAAATGACGGTAGTAGATGATGTGATCCGAGGCATCAATGCACTCTTTTTGGAAAAAGAGATTGATCTTTGGCAGAGGGAGGATCTTTTGACAGAAGAGGATCGCTTAAATTGGCTTGCCGAGAAGCTTCCTGCGGTTGAAGGTCAACAGGAAAAGTTATATCAGTCTGTTAATGTAGCGGAAGCGGCACTGGATGAACTATTGGAAGGACGAGCAGAGGAAATTGAGGCAGCAGGGCTTAGTGATGCTTTTATCAAACTGCATCATTTGTCACAGCTTAATTCGAGCAGTGTCTTTGCACCATTGGAGAGTCAGGAATCAGCAGGGATCGTTACGGCAGAGATCGCAGAGCAGGAAACAGAAAAGCTGCTTAGTGAACTGAAAGAGTTATTTCAAGGACGCAGCCGTATGTTTCGCCGTGCCATCATGGCCGCCACTGTGGAAAAATTACCAACCTTTTTCAAGAGTGCACAGGAGATCGCAGACTACATGATGAACGCACTGAACCAATGTGACGATGAAGCAGAAAAGTATGCATCCAAACAACTGATCCTCGAAATGATCCGGTAATCACACCCAACTTTGCATACCCACTATTGCTTTAGGCTCACATATTGCTGATATAATAAGCAATATGTGGTTCGATAGCGACTATAGGTATGTAAAGTTGGAGAAAGTATGATAAGTAGCAGTGCGGAAAGGCGGAGGTGTTATGATCTGGTGGGATGAGAAGTTGTATACCGATGATAAGGTGGCCAGACATCCGGCTCGATACCGGAAACGGGTCGAGAAAAAGGGGCTGCGTGGATGCTTTTGTGTAGTGCTGGGGCGTAATCCTGCGAACAGCCTGGAAATCTATGCGTCGAGAACGCTATGGTTCCGCTATGAAAAGGAATGCGGTGTACAAGTAGTGGGGCTGGCGGCCTCTTATGACAGTGCTGTGGAGCTGTTGCAGCAAATGATCACGGATGTCTATCGTGATCGAGGGAGCGTTGATTCCGATGCGATCCGTGCTTATTTTACGGGGAGGTGACAGACCGGGCGATGGAAAAGATCATATTATTGGTTTTGGTTACCATAGCAAAAGTGATAGGGATCCTTTTGGCGGTACTTGTTATCGTGGCACTGGCGATATTGTTTGCGGCAGTGCGTTACTGCGGAAAGATCTCGTTCGATGATAAAAAAGCACAGATCAGTATTCGATGGTTAGGTGTTGTGCTTTGTGTGCCAATCCTGATCACTGAAAAGGATCTGCAGTGGAAAGTCCGTGTTTTTGGCGTGCCGATCCTGCGCAGTGACGGCGCACATAAAAAACGCCGTTCTAAAAAGTCTTCTGCCCAAAAAGCACAGAAACGAAAAGCTGAGAAGGCAGCCGAAACAGTTCAAAAAACACAGGAATCCTCGAAACAGGAGAAGAAAGCGCTCTCTGTGAACTTGGAGAAGAGTCCGACAGCACCTGAACAAGAGAAGCAGATAGCACCTAAGCAGGCGACTGATAAGACAGAAGAGCAAAATGTTCCTAAGAAGCAGTCTGACAAGACAGAAGAGCAGATTGCTTCTAAGCAGACAACTGATCAAAGAGAAGAGCAATCGGCTTTTAGGCAGGCTGATGAAAGAGAGAAAAAGCCGCGGGGGATCCGACAGTTGTTTCTTTGGCTTCAAAATGTAATAAAGATTGTGCGAAAGATTAAGAAAAAAGTACATTCTGTGCAGGATCTGGTTGATATTTTGCGCAGTGATGCGGGAAAAGCATTTATTTGCATCGTCAAAGAGAATGTGATACATTTATGGAAACAAATACATCCGCGGCGTATGCGCGGTAAAGTAATATTTGGAACCGGAGATCCGTGTTCTACCGGTGAGCTGCTGGGAGTGCTCGCACTTTTTTATGCATGGTATGGGAATGGAGTACAGATCATTCCGGATTTTGAGCAGAAACGCATAGAGGGGAATGTTTCATTTCGTGGAAGAATCCGCATGATTACATTAATTTGTATTGCGTGGCGCATAATAAAAAATAAAGATGGCAGAAAGCTTCTACACGAATGGGAGAAGTGGAAGGAGGAAAAGTAAATGGCAGACAATTCTTTTAACGCAAATGTAGGATCCTTATTTCATGGGATGGAAGGATTTATTACCGGAAAGACCGTTGTGGGTGATGCCGTGAAATTTGATGATGGAACGATCATTTTGCCACTGGTGGACGTTAGCTTTGGTGTGGCTGCAGGTGCTTTCGCAGAGCCGGGCAAGAAAGAAAACAGTGCCGGAGGTATGGGTGGAAAAATCAATCCGAGTGCGGTTCTTGTCATCCAGAATGGAGTAACAAAACTTGTGAATATCAAAAATCAGGATGGAATGACAAAGATCCTTGACATGGTTCCGGATTTTATCAATAAATTTACATCCGGAAAAGATACGGATGATATCATTGACGATGTTGTTTCGGATGATACGGACAATGAATAGAAAAAACAGAATCATATAAAACCGGGAGAGCATATATTAGAAATGATATATGCTTTTTTGGTGGGAAAAATGAAACGGGTATGGGGATATACATTGTTCTGGATGGGAATCGGAATGCTGATCATGTTTTTTGTAGGTGGCGGGCTGCTGGGTGTTCTGCTGATTGCTGGAACCATGCTTGTTTCCTATCTGTTGTTTTCCTGCTGATTGCGGCACAAAAAAAGAACCGTCATACAACGGTTCTTATATTTGCTTACTAAGCTCTCTCAACTTTTCCGGATCTAAGGCAGGAAGCACAAACATATAACTTCTGTGGTACTCCGTTTACCTTACAACTTACACGTTTGATGTTTGATTTCCAAACTCTATTAGATCTTCTATGAGAATGGCTGACATTATTTCCGTAATGTACACCCTTTTCACAAATTGCACACTTTGCCATGATTTTGCACCTCCTTGCATTTCACTAAGCTTTTTCAAGCTCACAACATAAGATATATTAACAGATTCCTTCTGTAAATGCAAGAAAAACTTATAAAAAAATGAAATAAATTACATTTGGTTTACATTTGCAGGAAAAATGGTTATAATACGAGTAACTATGATGTAATACCTATGAGATGGTTTACGAATATTGGAGGTACAAGTATGAAGGGACAGATAGATACCCAATATGGAAAGGTTTTGGTGGAAGACGATGTCATTGCCACTTACGCAGGTTCTGTTGCGGTAGAATGTTTTGGTATTGTCGGTATGGCAGCTGTTAATATGAAAGACGGACTGGTGAAGCTGCTGAAAAGGGATTATCTGACACATGGTATCAGTGTCACAATTGAAGATGAAAATCTGATCAATATTGATTTTCATGTGATTGTCGCTTACGGCGTAAGCATTTGCACAGTTTCTGACAACCTGATCGAGACTGTAAAGTATAAAGTGGAGTCATTTACGGGCATGAAGATCAATAAGATCAATATCTACGTCGAAGGCGTCCGCGTGATTGACTAGGGAGGATAAGAAATTGGAGATTACAAGTATCAATACGGAGAGTTTGTCCAGAATGTTCCTTGCAGGTGCAAAGAATCTGGAGGCAAAAAAGGAATGGATCAATGAACTGAATGTTTTCCCGGTTCCGGATGGAGATACCGGTACAAACATGTCAATGACGATCATGTCAGCAGCACGTGAAGTCGGTGCGTTGTCCAATCCGACAATGAAAGAACTTGCAAAAGCAATTTCTTCCGGTTCCCTTCGTGGGGCAAGAGGTAATTCCGGCGTTATTTTATCCCAGCTGTTCCGCGGTTTCTGTAAAGTTATCAAAGAGTATGATGAGGTAGATGTTTCTGTTTTATGTGATGCATTCCAGAAAGCGGTAGAAACAGCATACAAAGCAGTTATGAAGCCAAAAGAGGGAACGATTCTTACCGTTGCAAAAGGTGCGGCAGACAAAGCGCTTGATCTGGCACAGGAGACAGAGGATCTGGTTTATTTCTGCGATGAAGTGATCAAACATGCGGAGTATGTTTTAAGTCAGACTCCGGAAATGCTTCCGGTCTTAAAGCAGGCAGGGGTAGTGGATTCCGGCGGACAGGGACTGGTTCAGGTGTTAAAGGGAGCCTATGATTCCCTTCTCGGAAAAGAAATTGATTATTCCATTGAGGAGACTCCGGCATCTGCAGGCACGGCAAAAGTTTCAGAGCCGGCCGAGCAGGAGATTAAATATGGTTACTGCACGGAGTTTATTATTGTATTAACACGTCCATTGTCTGAAAAAGAAGAAAAGGAATACAAATCTTATCTGGAATCTATCGGAGATTCGATTGTTGTGGTAGCAGACGATGAGGTTGTAAAGACTCACGTACATACCAACGATCCGGGACTTGCCATTCAAAAGGCACTGACCCATGGTTCTCTTACAAAGATCAAGATCGACAATATGCGTGAGGAACATCAGGAAAAGCTGATTAAGGATGCCGAAAAAGCGGCTGCCCAGCAGAAGGAGCAGGAGGCAGAGAAAGAGGAACCCCGCAAGCCAATGGGATTTATTGCCGTTTCCATCGGTGAGGGAATGAATGAGATTTTCCGCGGACTGGGAGCAGACTATCTGATCGAGGGTGGACAGACCATGAATCCGAGCACAGAAGACATGCTTGCAGCGATTGATCATGTAAATGCAGATCATATCTTTATTCTGCCAAACAATAAAAATATCATTATGGCGGCAAATCAGGCAGCGGAGCTGACAGAGGATAAAGATATTATTGTACTTCCGACCAAGACAATTCCACAGGGAATTGTGGCTCTGGTAAATTATATTCCGGATTATACTGCGGAGGAAAATAAGGAAGCCATGCTGGCAGAACTCGACAGTGTAAAGACCGGTCAGGTGACCTATGCGGTTCGTGACACTGAAATTGATGGCATGCAGATCAGACAGAATGACTATATGGGAATTGGCGATAAGGCAATTCTTGCGGTTGGCACGGATCTGAAAGAGACAACCATGAAGATGATTGATGCGATGGTAGATGAGGATTCTGCAATTGTCAGCATTTATTATGGTGCGGATGAGACAGAAGAGCATGCACAGGAAATCGGAAAAATGATCGAAGAAAAGTATCCGGATGTTGAGGTAGAGATCAACTGTGGTGGTCAGCCGATTTACTATTTTGTTATTTCTGTAGAATAAAAGTTACTATTTATGCAGCACAGAAACGAATAAGGAGCAGATATGCGTCAGGATTCATCAATCACGGAAATCAAAGGCATTGGTGAAAAAACAAAAAAATTATTCGAAAAAATGGGAGTATACACCGTAGGTGATATACTCCTTCATTTTCCCAGAAATTATATACAGTATCCCCATCCGGTGCCGATCGATGAGATGACAGCGGAACATATGCAGACAGAGGATAAGCTTGCGATTGTTGCACGGATTGAGCGTACACCGGTAACGCGAAGTGGAAGACATATGCAGGTGACACTTCTTGTGATTGGAAGCCCTGGACATCAGATCCAGCTGATCTGGTATCGGATGCCTTATATACGGAATACATTGACACATGGCAAATATTTTGTTTTTTACGGAAATGTCCACATTAAGGATGGCAAATTTGTGATGGAACAGCCGGTGGTGTATACGCCGGAGGCCTATCAGGAAATTGAAAACTGTTTTCTTCCGGTGTATACGCTGACCAGCGGGATCACCAACAATCTCATGATAAAAACGATGCGGCAGGCATTGGATGAGGAAGAACTGCTTACGGATTTTCTTCCGGGAGAAATTCGTACGCGCAGAAAACTGTGTGAGTATAATTATGCGGTCAAACAGATCCACTTTCCGGATACGATGGAACGATTGATCGAGGCGAGAAAGCGGTTGGTTTTTGATGAGTTCTTTTTGTTTATCATGGGCATGCAGTACCAGAAAGAAAAGAGAACCAGACAGGAAAACCGGTTTGTGATGGAACATCCGGAGTTCGTGGAAGATCTGATTCAGAAGCTTCCGTATGAACTGACGGGAGCACAAAGACGAGCATTGCATGATGTGACGGAAAATATGCAGGGACCGTATGCCATGCAGCGCCTGATTCAGGGAGACGTGGGTTCCGGTAAAACGATTCTGGCTTTTCTGGCAATGGCGTGGTGCGCACAGAATGGATATCAGTCTGCCATCATGGCACCGACGGAAGTACTTGCACAGCAGCATTATGAAACATTCCAGAAACTCTGTGAGCAGTTTGGACTGCATTTTCCGGTAATCCTTCTGACGGGGTCCATGACGGCAAAACAAAAACGCAGTGCGTATGAACGGTTAGAACTGTATGAGAATGCCCTGATTGTAGGAACGCATGCACTGATTCAGGAAAAACCAACATATGCAAATCTTGCGCTTGTGATCACAGATGAGCAGCATCGTTTTGGCGTGCGGCAGAGAGAGGAGTTTGCGCAAAAAGGGGATATGCCGCATATTCTTGTTATGAGTGCAACACCGATTCCGCGAACCCTTGCGATCATTATCTACGGAGATATGGATATTTCGGTTGTGGATGAGGTGCCGGCAAGACGGCTTCCGATCAAAAACTGTGTGGTTAATACGGCATACCGGCCGAAAGCATATGCGTTTGTTGCAGATGAGGTGAAAAAAGGACATCAGGCATATGTGATCTGTCCGCTTGTGGAGGCAAGCGAAGAGACACAGGGAGAAAATGTAATTGATTACTCGAAAACGCTTATGGAGGAACTGCCATCCGGCATCCAGGTGGGCGTGCTTCACGGAAAGATGAAGAGCAGTAAGAAAAATGAAATTATGCAGGAATTTGCGGAAAATAAAATTCAGGTGCTTGTATCCACCACGGTAGTGGAAGTGGGGGTTAATGTACCGAATGCAACCGTGATGCTGATCGAGAATGCGGACCGATTTGGCTTAGCACAGCTGCATCAGCTGCGTGGACGTGTGGGAAGAGGAGATGCACAGTCTTATTGTATTATGATCAATGCCTCTTCGGCCAAGACGGCAAAAAAACGTCTGGAAATATTAAATAAATCAAACGACGGCTTTTTTATTGCGAGTGAGGATTTGAAATTACGCGGACCGGGAGATTTTTTCGGTATCCGGCAGAGTGGAGATCTGGTATTTGCGCTGGCGGATATTTACCAGGATGCGGCGGTGCTGCAGGAGGCTTCGGAAGAAGTAAAAACAATTCTTGAGGAAGACCCGGAACTGACAGAACCCGGACATCACATTCTGCAAAAGAAAATGATGCAGTTTCAGGAAGAACAGCTTTCAAAAATGAATTTGTAGATTCCGGCAAAAGAAAAAGCAGGTCTCCGTGACAGAGACCTGCTCAGACCGTAGACAAAGTGCTCCGAGAAACTTCCGTTTCTCGGAGCATTT
>OHQQ01001490.1_pt1 | contig 10353 bp, 9 predicted proteins | sample 1578211 | NCBI WGS metagenome assembly OHQQ01 (sample SAMEA3879539, study PRJEB24766) | human gut metagenome | biome: human-associated habitat; feature: feces | place: USA | collected 1985/1987
TGGAACTGCGCAAGCAGACCGACTGCGGCATGATGGAGTGCAAGAAGGCTCTGACTGAGGCTGACGGCAACTTCGAGAAGGCTATTGAGATCCTGCGCGAGCGTGGTCTGGCTACTGCTGCCAAGAAGGCAAGCCGCGTTGCTGCCGAGGGTATGGTCTACGCTGACTACTGCCCCAAGTGCAAGGTCGGTGTTGTCATCGAAGTCAACGCTGAGACTGACTTCGTTGCCAAGAACGACAAGTTCGTTGATTTCGTCAAGGAAGCAACCAAGGTCGTCATGCTGCAGAACCCTGCTGATGTTGAGGCTCTGATGGCTTGCAAGACCGAGGCTGGCGAGACCGTTGACGAGGCTCTGAAGAACCTGATCCTGGTCATCAAGGAGAACATCAAGATCCGTCGTTTTGTCCGTTACGAGGGTGTTTGCTCTGCTTACGTCCACGGTGGCGGCACCCACGGCATCCTGGTCAACTTCGAGACTACCAACGACATCGACAGCAAGGACGAGTTCACTGCTTACGGCAAGGACATCGCCATGCAGGTCGCAGCTGCTAACCCCAGCTACGTCGATGAGGCTTCTGTCCCCGCTGAGGTCGTTGCCAAGGAGAAGGAGATCATGCTGGCTCAGATGGCTGGCGATCCCAAGAATGCCAACAAGCCTGATGCTGTGAAGCAGAAGATGATCGAGGGCAAGATCAAGAAGTTCTTCAAGGAGAACTGCCTGGTCGATCAGGAGTTCGTCAAGGACGGCGACCTGACGGTTGCTCAGTACACCGCAAAGGTCGCAAAGGACCTGGGCGGCGACATCAAGATCGTCAAGTTTGCCCGCTTCCAGAAGGGCGAAGGCCTGGAGAAGCGTGCTGATGACTTCGCTGCTGAAGTTGCAAGCATGGTGAAGTAATTCAGTCTGACTGAATGAATTTAAGAGCTGTGGTACCTGTAACAGGGTGTCACAGCTCTTTTTGTTTGTGTTTGGACGGGAAGTGTGTTATCATAGGAACAATTACAATGAAGAGAAAGCTGGAAGTAAGGAATCTCGACCAGCCGCTGTACCGAAAAAAGGAAGGCGGCATCTGACAGGAGATGATACGATGAAAACACAGAAACTGGAGATCAGCGGTATTCCTGCTTTGCTGTACGGGGAAGAAAGCCGGAAAGTATATCTCTATGTCCATGGCAAAATGGGATGCAAAGAAGAAGCCCTGCCGTTTGCAGAGCTTGCCTGCCCAGCAGGATATCAGGTTCTTGCTGTTGATTTGCCCGAACATGGAGAGCGCAGGGGCAGCTCCGAGAAGCTGCTGCCGTGGGTGGCGGTTCCAGAGTTGGAAGCGGTCTATTCCTATGCTGCAGAGCGTTGGAAGAATGTTTCGCTGCGGGCTACAAGTATCGGAGCCTGGTTTTCCATGTTGGCCTTACAGGAAAAGCCATTGCGGGGTGCTCTTTTGCTCTCACCAGTGGTAGATATGGAAGATCTTATCACCAATATGATGCAGTGGGCAAATGTGAGTGAGGCCCAGTTGAAAGAAGCAGGGGAGATTTCCACGGATTTCGATGAGACGTTGTCGTGGCAGTATCTCTGCTGGGTGAGGGAGCATCCCTACCGCTGGAAAGCGCCCACGCAAGTGCTCTATGGCGCAAGGGATAACCTGACTTCCAGGGCAGTGCTTGAGCAGTTCAAACAACGGACAGGTGCGCATCTGACTATCATGGAAGAAGGAGAGCACTGGTTCCACACCGAGCTGCAATTGGCTGTTCTGCAGGAATGGGAGCGAGCACATATCTGAAAGAAGAGGAGAGAGAAACATGAAGATCGAACCCAGAACGCTCACACGGCCCAACGGGGAAGTGCTGACGGTGCGCAGCTTATGCGCCGATGATGCGGAGGCATTGAGTGCATTCCGCAATGCAATCTACAGCGAAACACATTTTATGGCCCGATACCCGGAGGAAGGAGCGAGTCTGGAAGCGATGCGGAACTGGCTCGCAGGCTACGGGGAAAGCCCTGTGAACTTTGAGGTGGGCGCTTTTGCCGGAGAAAAGCTGGTGGGGGAGTTTGGTGTTGCACAAGTGCGGCCGCATATCAAATATCGCCATCGTGCCGTAATGGGCATCTCCGTACGGAAAGATTACTGGGGCTGCGGTCTGGGCAGTTATCTGATGCAGCTGGCCATTGACCAGACCCGCGCCAACGGCTTCGAACAGCTGGAACTGGGGGTGTACAGCGATAACGCCCGTGCCATCCATCTCTATGAGAAGTTTGGGTTTGAGCGCTATGGCATCCAGCCCCGGGCCTTTAAACTGAAAGACGGCACCTACCGGGATGAGATCATCATGGTGAAGATGCTGTGACCTGAAAAGGATAAAATAAAATCTCCCGCTGACGGGGTTCGATGTCGTCAGTGGGAGATTTTTATCGTTTTACGGTCAAACCGTGAAAACCTCAGATTTTGGCCTCGCTGTTGTGCTCAGCCTTTTTGTAAGCAGAGAAGGAGTGGAACACAATGTTCAGACCCAGAACGATCAGCAGGACAGCCAGGATCAGCTGCAGGCCGTTGGCAATGAACACGGCACCCCAAGTGGTCTCGCCCGCAGGAATGCTGACAGAAGCGGCGGTGCTGATGGCCTTGACCATGGCGATCAGGCGCTGCACCAGAGCGGTGAAGGTGACGCACAGCATGATGATCAGCGGAGGGAAGATCATCTTGTTGCTGCGGCCGGTGACCTTCAGGAACACGCACAGGGTGGCCAGAACCAGAGCGCTCAGCAGCTGGTTTGCAGAACCGAACAGGGGCCAGATGTTGGCGTAGCCGATCTTGGTCAGCAGGAAGCCGAAAGCCAGAGTCAGGAAGGTGGAGAAGTACACGTTGCACAGCAGCTTGCGCCAGCCCTCAGCATGCTCCATGTCGTCCACGCTGAACAGCTCCTGGAAGCTCATGCGGCCGATACGGGCCACAGCATCCAGACTGGTCAGGGCCAGTGCGGAAACGCACATGGTCATAAACACAGAGGCAAAGTGCTGGTCCAGGCCGAAGCCCACGAAGAAGCTGGCAACGCCGCGGCTGAAGACCTGGAACGGAGTGCCGTCTGCGGGGGTGCCGTCTGCAGCAGCAGAAGCACCGGCAACACACAGGGCGATGACAGCCAGCAGGCTTTCCAGCACCATGGCACCATAGCCGACCTTCAGCATATCCTTCTCATTGGTAACGGTCTTGGAGGAGGTGCCGGAAGACACCAGACTGTGGAAACCGGAAACAGCGCCGCAGGCAACGGTAACGAACAGGATGGGGAACATGGTGCCCAGCTTGGCGTTGGTAAAGCCGGTGAACACCGGCAGGTTCATGACGGGATGGTTGACGATCAGGCCCAGAACAGCACCCACGATCATGGCCACGAACATAAAGGTGGTCATGTGGTCACGGGGCTGCTTCAGCAGCCACATGGGCAGGACAGCGGCAAAGAAGATGTACACAAAGGTGATGTAGCTCCATGCAGCCTTGCCCAGAATGATGGGGAAGTTTGCACCCACCACAAAGGACAGCACAATGAATACGATGCTGATCACATTCTCTTTCCAGCCGGTGAAGTGCAGGTTCTTCTGCAGCAGGCCAAAGATCACGGCGAACACCATGAACATGATGGAGACCATGCCGGCGGCACCGTTGGTCTGGGCAGCCTCCACCAGAGCACCGTCAGCACCGTAGGCATTGAAGGTGCCGGCCACCATGTCGGCAAAGGCGGCAATGACGATGCCGCAGAACAGCCAGCAGAACAGCAGGAACAGCTTGCGGCCGGTCTTGCCGATGTACTTTTCGATCAGCATGCCCATGCTCTTGCCGTCGTTCTTAACGGAAGCATACAGAGCGCCGAAGTCGGTGACAGCACCGAAGAAGATGCCGCCCAGCAGCACCCACAGCAGCACCGGCAGCCAGCCGAAAGCAGCGGCCTGGATCGCACCGGTAACAGGGCCTGCACCGGCAATGGAGCTGAACTGGTGTGCAAACACGGTCCAGCCGTCGGTGGGAACGTAGTCCCGGCCGTCCTCATGGACAACTGCCGGGGTCTTGGCAGAGGGGTCGATGCCCCACTTGTTTGCCAGCCAGCGGCCGTAAAGCATATAAGCGCCAAACAGACACACGGCTGCGATCAATACGATGACCAGCGTATTCATTGTTTTTACCTCTTTCCTTTTTTGGCATCCGGCAAATGTCAGCGGCATGGGGGCGGCAGGGTGTAAAAAAGGCCCCGTCTTCCTGCGTTCGTTCCATTTGGGACGAACCATCGAAGACGAAGGCCTTCACATACACTGCACATCGTGTATGGAATACTCCGCGATACCACTTCGTTTGCTGCACAGGGCAGCCACTCCCAGCGTACATACATACGCAGCCCCGTAACGTGGGCAAAACGGCCATGCATTACTGGAAGGCGGGGTCAGCGCCTTTGTTCACACAGGCTGCTCGCAGGGGAGAACGCTTTGCTCCTGACTGCCGCCCTTGCATCAGATGGGCGGCTCTCTGGGAGAGGGTGCTGCAAAGAATCATGTCCTGTTCATCGCATTTGCCGAATGATTGTCCGTATTTTAGTGCGGAATTCACAAATTGTCAATATCTTTGGAACAAGTTCGGAGGATACACTAATTCAGGAAAGTGTTCTGCAATAATTTTTAGGTGATTTTTGTTCATGCGTGAAACGAAGAAAACTATACACGTCAACGAATGAAAAGAGTTCACGCCAAGGGCTTGACTTTCACACTTTGATGTGCTAAAGTGGTGATGCAAGAAAGAACCTGAACATTTCCGGAACATTTAAAAGAGGGAACGCTCCCAAAACCGGACAGTCCGCTGCGGCGGCAAGGAGAACATTCATGGCAGATAAAAATTCCAGAAGAAACCAGACCACCGATGCACTGTTTGATGCCATCCTCAGTCTGGAAACGCGGGAGGAGTGCTACAACTTCTTTGAAGACCTGTGCACTGTAAAGGAGATCTCGGATATGGCGCAGCGGCTGGAAGCGGCAAAGATGCTGCTGGACGGCAGAACCTACGATCAGATCGTGAAGGCAGTGGAGATCAGCACGGCCACCATCAGCCGCATCAACCGCTGCATCCAGTACGGCTCCGGCGGCTACCGCGAGACCATTGAAAAGGTGCGCGGCATCCAGAACCCTAAAAAGCAGGAGTAACACCGGCGTACCCGGCAGACATAGAATGGGGCGTACACCGCCCCTGACCGGACGAACGAAAGGAAGGTTTTATCATGTCTGCTGAGAACTGTATCGATACCACCCGCTGCCCCTGCCCCTGCCTGCCCAAGGTGACGCTGGAGCAGGCGGTCGTTGACCTTGTGGAGAGCATCGCTCTGCAGGAAAATGCCCTGAGCCACATCCTGTGTGCCGAGAGCCGGAAGATGGACGCCGCCATGAAACTGGACGGTCTGGACCTGTGCAAGCTGCTGGAAGTGAACGATTCGGCCACCAACATGGTGCACGCCGTGGCAAACCTGGAGCTGGTGCTCAAGGATAAGCTGGAGTTCGTCTCCAACAACCTGTACTATCCGCCTGCGGATGCCGCAGCGAAGTAAGAAGATGCGGAAAGGCCTGTCCGGATGCCGGGCGGGCCTTTTCTCTGCTTGAATGCATAATTTTTGTAAAAACCATTTGTTGGAATTGCTGATAACGGGATTCTGTGCTATACTATACAATGTATCACCATGAAAGTGAGGAAATTTACAAATTGCTGAACTACGATGCGATCCTGTTTGATGTGGACGGGACCCTGATCGATTCCGCTCCCGGTATCATAAATACATTAAAAGAAGTCTTTGCCAAGATGGGCGTGGACACCACGAATGTGAACCTGCGCCGCTACCTTGGCCCGCCGCTGCGCAAGAGCTTTGGTGAGCACTTTACCGACCCGGCCCTCATTGAAAAGGCCACCGACCTGTACCGCGACAGCTACGCCGTCAAGGGCAGCCACGAGTGCGCCGCCTACCCCGGTGCAGCAGAGATGCTGCAGCGCCTGAAGGACGCGGGCCTTGTGCTGTGCACCGCTACCTCCAAGCCCACGCAGGTCGTCACGCCCATTCTGGAAGAAAAGGGCCTTGCAGGCTATTTTGATTTTATCGGCGGCGCGTCCATGGACGAGAGCCGCGACACCAAGACCGACGTGGTGCGCCATGTGCTGGCCCAGCCCATGATGCAGGGCAGGCGGGTGCTGATGGTGGGCGACCGCAACGACGACATGCGCGGCGCTGCGGACTGCGGGCTGGATGCCGCCGGTGCGCTGTACGGCTACGGCAGCAGGGAAGAGCTGGAACCCTTCCACCCGGTGCTGCTGGCCGAAAGCTGCGCCAGCCTTGCAGACCAGATCCTGAACGGACAGGCATGACCGGAAGGCCCTGTGCCGGAAACTAAGTGAATGGTGAGAAATATGAGAAATACACGACCGGAAAAGCAATCGCTTACTCCTATGCAGAAGCAGGCTGTGCTGGTGTGCAGTGTGTGCGCGCTGGCAGCCATTCTGACCATTGCCATTACCATGACGCTGCTCAAGCGCGGCAAGACCCCTGCGGCCCCGGGGGAACAGCCCTCCAGCGAGGTGCTGGTGCCGGGCGAAGAGGATATCTCGGATCACTACCAGATCAGCGAGACCTCTGCCGCCCTGCTGCCGGAGACCGCCGACGCGGGCGAGAGCTACCAGAAGGAAACGCTGTTCCTCGGCGATTCCAACACGGTGCGCCTGTACGCCAACGGCCTGATCAGCCTGCAGCAGTTCTGCGCCAAGGAGGGCATTGGCACCCATGCCGCCCTGAACGAGGGCATCGTTACCTTTAAAAAGGACAGCAGCACCTACACCATCGCGCAGGCCGTGGCCAAAATGAAGCCCCGCCGCGTGGTCATCATGCTGGGCACCAATGATACCGGCATGAGCGTGGACGAGTTCATCAAGAACTACACCGCGCTGGTGCAGGCCATTCAGGAAAGCTACCCCTACACCGACATCATCGTGAACACGGTGCCGCCGGTGCCTGCAAACCACGCAAACTACCCCCACATGGACCAGACCAAGATCGACGACTTCAACATGGCCCTGCTGTCCATGTGTGAGCAGATGGGCCTGAAGTTCCTCAACAGCGCCGAAGCGCTGAAGGATGCCAACGGCTATGGCCGCGAGGATTACTACCAGACCGGCGATATCCACCTGAAGCCCGTGGGCCTGAAGGCCATGCTGAGCTATCTGCGCACCCACGCTTACCAGACCGACGACCGTCGGCCCGACACCGCCAACATCCCCACCCGCGCCGAGTATACTCCGAACCCCAGCTCTGCGGTGACAGCACCCAGCAGCTCGGAGGCTGCAGGCTCTTCCGAAGAGCAGGGTGTGCTGTATCAGGCCAGCTACCGGGTGGACAAGACCGGCGGCACCCTTTCCAGCGGCAGCGACAGCGGCAAGACATCCCTCTCCTATGAAGTGACCAGCGCCGCCCAGTCCATCAGCGTGACGGCTGTGCCGCAGGACGGCTATGTGTTCGTCAAGTGGAGCGACGGCGTGACCCAGAAGACCCGCACCGATACGAACTTCAAGCAGAACGTGGACGTGACCGCCGTATTTGCAGCGGCTTCCGTGCATATCAGCAGCACCGGCAAGGCCGTGCTGGGCGATTCCTACACCTTTACCGCAAAGCTGGGCGGCAAGCACCTCACTGCCGACAGCATCCGCTGGTACGCCAACGGTGCGGAAGTGCCGCAGGCGGCGGGCAAGACCACCGTCAAGGTGGAGATCGACCCCTCCATGCTCAATGCGACCTTTAAGGTGTACGCAGTGGCAAGCTACAACGGCTGCACCGTTACCAGCAACGTCCTGAATGTGACGGTCAGCGGCGTAAGCTCCGGCAGCTCGTCTCACAGCTCCGGCAGCTCCGGCAGCTCTGGCAGCACGTCGGGCAGCAGTTCTTCCGGCAGCACCAGCTCTTCCGGTGCATCGTCCGGCACCACCTCCGGGGCATCCTCCGGGGCTACATCCACCTCCGGCAGCTCGTCTCACAGCTCTTCCGACAGCTCGTCTCACAGCTCTTCCAGCAGTGAGAGCACGGCTTCCCCGGCAGGCTCGGCTTCTGCTTCCAACGGAACAGCCAGCTCTTCCCACAGCACCAGCTCGTCCCACGCGGGCTCTGGTGAGAGCAGCTCGGCTTCCCATAGCAGCTCCAGCAGCGAGAGCAGCTCTGCAAGCTCTGGCAGCTCCCATGCGGCTTCGGAATCCAACGCCAGCAAGGAAGCCGCCAACGAGCAGTCCGCATCCACGGACTCCGCGTCCTGAGGCTGTCACCCCGGCCTGCTGTGCCGCATAGGCTGGCAGGAAGGGAGGCGTTTGCATGTACTACGAGGAACCCCGCATCCCGGCGCTGCCCGGGGAAGAGAACGTGACCGACGGCAGCGTGGACGATTACGGCACCGACTGGGAGAACGTGGACAACGGCGCGCTGGAAGAGGAAATGGCAAAGTGTGCCGCCACCCCCTGTGATGTCAAAACCACCTGCCCGGACAACGACCCGGAGCAGACGGACGTACCACCGTACGAAATTGTAACAGAATGATGTGAAGCCAGCTCTGTTTACGGCAGGGCTGGCTTCTGCCTGTTGTTGAGCGCATGGCAGCTGAGGCCATGGCAGAAGGAAAAGAGGGAAGGTTTATGGCAAAATATTATTGCGTGCTGTTCGATGCAGACAACACCCTGCTGAACTTTGACGCAGCCGAAAGCAAGGCACTGGCCGAAACGCTGGTGAACTACGGCATTGAGCCGGACGCAGAAACGGTGCAGACCTACCGCACCATCAACTCGGAGCTGTGGCGGCAGCTGGAAAAAGGCCAGATCAAGCGGGAAAAGCTCATGGCGGAGCGGTTCACCCGCTTCCTCAAGGCCATTGATGCCGCCGGTGACGGAGCCGAGATGAACCGCTTCTATCTGGAACAGCTCTCCACCCACCCGGACCTGATGGGGCCGGAAGTGCTGGATGTGCTGCGGGAGCTTTCCGAGGTGGCAACGCTGGCCGTTGTGACCAACGGCTTCCAGAAGGTGCAGATCCGCCGTCTGGCCGAGAGCGGTGTGCTGAACTTTATGGAGGACGTGTTCGTCTCCGAGAAGATGGACAGCGAAAAGCCGAACCGCAGAATTTTTGATGCGGCCCTGCGCGCCCTTGGCGTGGAGAACCGCGAGCATGTGCTGGTGGTGGGCGACGGCCTGAGCAGCGACATTCAGGGCGGCGTGAATGCGGGCCTTGACACCTGCTGGTATAACCCCAGCCACGCCGAGAACCCCGGCAAGGTGGTGCCCACCTATGAGATCGCAGACCTGAAAGAGCTGTACCCGCTGGTGATGGAGCAGGAAGAGCTGGCCAATGTGGGCCTGAAGAACCGCCGCCACCAGTGCTGAGCCAATAAGCGGATGGAGAACGGGATCATAAAACTATGCTGATACATTTGGAAAAACTAGGCAAGAGCTTTGGCGAAAAGATCGTGCTGCACGATGTGACCGCCAGTGTCGAGCGGGAGGACCGCATCGGCATCGTGGGCCAGAACGGCGCGGGCAAGACCACCCTGCTCAAGATTTTGACCGGCGAGTACCAGGACTACGAAGGTGAGTTCAGCGTGACCCACGGCGTGACGCTGGGCTATCTGGAACAGAACGCAAAGCTGGATGCCACGCTGGATCTCTACGGCGAGATGCGCTCCACCTTTGCCCCTGTGCTGGATGCCATGGCCCAGATGCAGGTGCTGGAACGCAAAATGGCCGCGCAGCCGGACGACACGGAGCTGCTGGCCCGGCACGACCAGCTGCAGAACATCGTGGATGCCGCCGACGGCTACAACATGGATGTGAACATCAAAAAGGTGCTGTCCGGCATGGGCTTTGCGCAGGATACATGGCAGAAGAACATTGCGGTGCTCTCCGGCGGCGAGCTGACGAGGCTGCGGCTGGCAAAGCTGCTGCTGGAAAAGCCGGACGTGCTCATTCTGGACGAGCCCACCAACCACCTGGACTTTGCCACCATGGAATGGCTGGAAAACTACCTCAAAAGCTATTCCGGTGCGGTGCTGGTGGTCAGCCACGACCGCTACTTCCTCGATAACGTGTGTACGAAGATCTGGGAGGTCTCCTTCCAGACCATGACCACCTACAAGGGCAACTTCTCGGCCTACCTGCCCCAGAAGGAAGCCGCCGATGCCCTGCGCCAGAAGCAGCACGATGCAGATGTGGCACTGGCCGAAAAGCTGCAGGACTACGTGGACCGCAACCTTGTGCGCGCTTCCACCACCAAAATGGCCCAGAGCCGCCGCAAGCAGCTGGAAAAGCTGGAGA
>OHQQ01001510.1_pt1 | contig 10242 bp, 9 predicted proteins | sample 1578211 | NCBI WGS metagenome assembly OHQQ01 (sample SAMEA3879539, study PRJEB24766) | human gut metagenome | biome: human-associated habitat; feature: feces | place: USA | collected 1985/1987
TATAACGCAAAATGTACCCTCCTTACTGGGTGTCCAGTAAAGAGGGTACATTTCACTTTGGCATGGCTCTTTTTTCGTTGACAAGAAATTGGCTTCAGCCTATTATGTTTATGTGATTAAACGAATAAACGGATAGGCGGAAAGGAGCCCTCGCTCATGAAAGAGAAAGACCTTGCCATTATGGAACAGTTTCGGAAATGTATCCCCATCTTTTCTGTTCTCAATGATGCCAAACGGCAGGAAATCATCCTTATCCTTACGGATTTTCCTGGGGAAGGGCTGACCGTAAACGGGATTACGGAACGAATTGACCTTTCAAGACCGGCGGTTTCCCATCACCTGAAAGTCCTCAAACAAGCAGGAGTCATTGGTGTTAGAAGCTGCGGCGTTGAAAATCATTATTACCTCACGTTCAAGGCCGCCCTTAGGAACCTAAAAATCCTTGTTGCCCAGGTTGAAGCAAGCTGCGACCTTCGCTGAAAAAGCCGGATAGGCACCATCTCCTACTTTTTGCTATGTTGCCCCAGCAAATCATAGCACCGTCACAATCTGACGGCATTGCTTCAGAGGAGTAAAGCACATGGAATTTCATGACATCGTGATTCAGCAAAAGTCTTATTTTGACTCGAATTCAACAAAAAGTATAGCCTTTCGCAAGATTATGTTGAAAAAATTGATGGATGCCCTTGATGAACGGGAAGATCTTCTTTTGGAAGCTCTGCACAAGGATCTTGGTAAATCACGGGGCGAAGGGTATATGACAGAAGTTGGCATGGTCCGTAGCGAAATCAAGGAAGCCCTGATCAATGTCGAGGCTTGGAGCCATCCTAAAAAGGCAGATGGCTCGTTCCTGACTTTCTTTCCCGCGACGAATCATATTTATACCGAACCGTATGGCGTGGTGCTCATCATCGCGCCTTGGAACTATCCCCTGAATCTTACGCTGATGCCCCTTGTGGGAGCGATTGCGGCAGGAAACTGTGCCATTGTGAAGTGTTCCCCGGAAAGTGTCCATACGAGCCGTGCCATCAAAGATCTTCTTGCGGACCTTTTCCCACCGGAATATATCTATTGTCCGGAGGCAGACTTGCCCTTTGAGACCCTTTGGCAGGAAAGGTACGACATGATTTTTTTCACCGGCAGTCCAGCAGCAGGCAGGATCGTCATGAAGGCTGCCAGCGAGCATTTGACGCCCGTCATCTTGGAATTGGGTGGCAAGAGTCCCTGCCTTGTCGATGCCTCGGCGAACATCGATCTTGCGGCACGGCGCATCGTCTGGGGAAAATTCATGAATGCCGGTCAAACCTGCATTGCCGTGGACTACGTTGTCGTACAGGAAAGTGTAAAGGACGCGCTTCTTGCTGCCATGACAAAAGAGATTGGAAAGCGCTATCCCCATGCTGAAAAAAGTGATGCTTATCCGTCCATCATCAATCAGCGGCATTACGACCGGCTTATTGGCCTCATGAAAACAGAATCTAGCCTTATTGGCGGTGCTGTGAACGCGGAAAAACGCAGGATTGCGCCTACCTTGATGCCTGAGGCGGATTTTGATCATCCCATCATGGAAGATGAAATCTTTGGGCCCTTGCTTCCCATAATTGCTGTAAAAGACATGCAAAACGCCGTAGCGCACATCAAAACGCTGCCTAACCCCTTGGCTTGTTATGTGTTCACAGAAAACAAGGCGGTTGCAGAAGCGGTCATTGCCAATCTTTCTTTTGGCGGCGGCTGCATCAACGATACCCTTCTTCACGTGACAAACCCAAACCTACCCTTTGGCGGGGTGGGAAATAGCGGCATGGGAAGTTATCATGGAAAGGCAAGCTTTGATGCTTTTTCCCATAAAAAAAGCATCGTCAAGAACACGACACGCTTTGACATTTCCTTGCGCTATGCCCCGTTTACGGAAAGAAAAGTAAAATGGCTGAAACGCTTTTTCTAGGCTGCATGCATGCGCCAAAGGCATGAAAGAGAATAAAAAAGAAGCATTGGAAAGGGCCCAGCCCATCCGATACAATAAAATCAATGCTAGAACAAAGGAGGAATCCCCATGCTTGGAGAATTCATGTATCATAATCCAACAACGCTCTATTTTGGCTCACAGTCCTTGGAAAACCTGGACCGTGAACTGCCCCTTTATGGACCGAATGTCCTTTTGGTCTATGGCGGCGGTTCCATCAAGAAAAATGGCATCTATGATGCCGTTCTCTCCTACCTAAAAAAGAACCATAAGGTGGTTACGGAAGTTCCCGGCGTCATGCCGAATCCAACGGCTGAAAAGCTTCGGGAAGGCGCCAAAGCGGCCAAAGACAGCAAGGCGGACCTGATCCTTGCCGTTGGCGGCGGATCTTGCTGCGATTTTGCCAAAGGAGTTGCCGTTTCCGCCTATGCTGATGATGATCCCTGGGAAAAGTTCTATGTCCGTTTTGAAGAACCGAAAAAGGAAGACCGGATCGTCCCTGTTGCCTGTATACTGACCATGGTGGGAACCGGGTCTGAGATGAACGCTGGTTCCGTCATTACAAACCATGAAGAAAAGCGTAAAGTAGGGCACGTTTTTGCTGACGCACGCGTTTTCCCCCGTTTTTCCATCCTGAACCCTGAATTTACGTTTACCCTCCCAAAGAGGCAGATGGTAGCTGGGATCTATGATATGTTCAACCATATCTGCGAACAGTATTTTTCTGGCTATGATGATAATACCTCTGATTACCTTGCCGAAGGCCTCATGCGTTCTGTTATTGCCGCCTCCCGCATTGCCATTCAAAACCCCAAGGATTACGAAGCCCGCAGCAACCTCATGTGGACGGCAACGTGGGCCCTTAATACGCTCATTGGTATGGGAAAGACCCAGGACTGGATGGTCCATATGCTGGGACAGGCTGTCGGTGCCTATACGGACGCTACTCATGGCATGACCCTTTCAGCCGTTTCTCTTGCCTATTACCGTTTCCTCCTGCCCTATGGCCTCAGTAAGTTCAAACGTTTTGCTGTGAACGTGTGGCAGATCTGCCCCGACGGCAAGTCGGATGAAACCATTGCCAAAGAGGGGCTTGCCGCTATGGAGGCGTGGATGAAGGAAATTGGTGTCGCCTTGAAGCTTGGCGAAGTGGGCGCCACGGAAGCGATGATTGACGGCATTGCTGATGCGACCTTTATTTTGAAGGGCGGTTATAAAGTCCTGACCAAGGATGAAGTCAAAGCCATTCTCAAAGCAAGTTTTTAAGGAAAAAATGAACTGGGAGCCGTGTCCCTGACATAGAAGAAAGGCGTCAACTTGCGTTTATTTTCAAGTTGACGCCTTTTTCGTTTGCTGCCATTTTTCCAGGGCCTTGCTGCAAAGCATCGTTTTGCGGGCCCTGAAACGGTATGGAAAGGCCGCAGCCGAAGGCAGATATAGGGCTCGGCTTAGGGTGGAGTCTTCCCACCGTTTTTTTGATGGAGAATGCAAAAACAAGGGACAATCGATTCCACAAGCAGTTTCCCGTCCCTATAGGGGTACGTTCACAGGAAGCCCCATATAAAAAAGAACGCCCTTGTTGGACGTTCCCTACGTTATACAATTGGTGCGATTGGCGCGAGTCGAACGCGCGACCCTCTGCTTAGGAGGCAGATGCTCTATCCATCTGAGCTACAACCGCATAACAGTATTATTATACCAGATAGTCCCTAAAAAAACAAAGGCGGGGACACATCATGTGTTCCCGCTGCACCTTATTTCACGATATAGGCACTCGTGATTTCCGCGATGTACTGGATATGACGGTCTTTGTTGCCGTTTTGATCTGCTGGATACCATTTGCCTTCCTGTTGAGCCAGGTTTTCCAGGGCTTCGACCTGGCGGAAGAGAACCTTGCATTCAAAGGTTAGGGGCAGTTCCTTGAATGCCGGTGCCTTGACAGTTTCGCCCTGCTGTACCGTCAGGCTGAGGGTCTTGATTTTATCAAGGTCACGCCCCGACTTTGATCCGCAGACCTTGATGATTTCAGGATCAACGGCGCCCAGGGGGACATTCACCGTAAATTCTCCTGACGCATCGAGATAGTCCCGGGTCAAGCGGCTTTCCCGTACATAGACCGTGAGGACGGGCTTTCCCCAGTTGGTGCCTAGGGCGCCCCAGCCGATGACCATCGTGTTCATGGCGCCTTTTTTTTCGGTTGAAAGGAGAACGCCTTTGGGGAGGGCCTTCATCAAGGCTTCAGCATAGGAAAAAGGTTCAATGTGTTCATTCATGGGAATGTACCTTCTTTCTTATCATTCTTACGTTTTCATTATAACAAAAGCTGTCAATGGTGCTTGCAAGGCCGGAAGGCCTTCGCTATACTGAAAGAGAAAATGAAAGGAGGATTCCTATGAAAAAGACTGTTATTTCCTTCCTGATGGCTGGCTTGCTTCTTATAGGCATGCCCGCCCTTGCTCAGGAAGGAGATTTGCCTGATCCCGAGTGGCAGGCTGTTGTCACGGAACAGGGCGGCACCCGCTGGGATCTTGATACAGCGACCATCATGAAGCGCGGTGAGGGCCGCGTGGCAGGCTTCCGCAAGACCCAGCCCGATGGTTCGTATGCGCTTACCCTCGGCCTTTTTACGAAGGATCGCCGTATGGCGCCCATTATGAAGCTTTCTGTAACGAAGGATCATGAGATCAAGGAGCGGTGGCGCGCGGAAAAAGAGGAGTGGGTGACCATTGAACCAGGTTCCGTCTTGGAGAAGATTTATGATGCTGTCTGGAAAGCCCCTGTTTCTGAAACCCTTTCAAAAGATTCGGATCACGCCTAAGGAAAGGAACTGAAATGGGAAAGGAAATCGAAATGAAGCTCCTGACGACCCAGGCTCTTTGCCGCTAGGACCGTCACGAAAACCGCTCTTCCGGTAACGGAAAAGCGTCTTAGCCTCAAAAATATATATTATGATACAAAAGATGGTGCCCTGAACCGGGAACGCATGGCCTACCGCGTGCGTGTCACCAATGGCAGCGCTTATGAAGCGACCATCAAAACAAAAGGTACATCCACAGGAGGCTTTTCTGTCCGCGGTGAATATACCGTGCCCCTAAAGGACGAAACGCCTGTGACGGAAGGTTTTCCTCCCGAAGTGACGAGGCGCCTGAAGGACCTGCTTCATGGGGAATCACTTGTTCCAACCGTGACGATCACTTTTGTGCGCCACGCCATGGACCTTGCGGCAGGAAAAAGCCGTGTCGAGCTCTCCCTTGATGAAGGCATCATAGAAAGCGGCGACCGTTCCCAATCCCTTAGGGAGGTGGAATTTGAACTCAAAGAAGGGGACCCTGCTGCCCTTTTTGAGCTTGTCAGCCATCTTGCAGGTGAAATCCCCCTCTATCCGGAAGACCGGAGTAAGCTCGAACGAGGCCTTTTCCTTCTTGCAGGAAAGACACCCCAAGAGTCCTGCGACGATGCTGTTAAAGTGCCCAAGACCTTTGCAGATGCTGCGCGTTTCCTTAGGGAAATCCTTCATGACCTAGGTGGTTTCTTTAACGGCACTGGAAAGAAAGCACCTATTGCTGACCGCCTGATCCTTTTTGCCGATTTTTGGGAAGAAAAGGCCTTGGGCGGGGACGAGGCGGCGCGCCTTCGGGAAGCGGCAGCCCATTTTGAAACGGATGACGCTGCCTATCTGGAAGAAGATCTTGAAGAGGGACGGATTGCCGCGCTGCTTTGGCAGTGCCTTGCGAAGGTCTACACCAAATCCCATGAGGAAGAAAGCTATTTTTAGCGGGAACTTCCACGGGCAAAAAAATAAAAGTCAAAAAATCAAAAAAGTATTTGACATTTTGACTTTTGGTGAGTACAATAAACCCAGGAAGTGCGAAATGACTTCCTGGGTCTTTTCCTTTGAAAGATCCTGTTTTCTTAGAAGGGATGGGGCGATGTAACCCAAGTCAAGATCGTGATGAGCTTTATGATGGCCTCTGGCAGGGCCCACATGGCAGCGGCTGCCGCAAGAACGGCCAGAAGTCCGATGATGAGATGCAGTTTCTTTGAGAAGCGGTCCATCAGGACTTCCGTATTGAGCAGTTCGTAGCAGCGCTGGAGCACCTTTAGTTTGGTGTTGATATTTTCCCGCCATACGTCAGCCCGCAAAAGATACATGTACCGGGCGTAGACGCGGGCGTTGAAGACATCCTCTGTGACTTGGAGGGCGTTATCAACATTGCTCGTAAGGACGCTCATGTCGGCCATGACTTCCATGAGCTCATTGCGGACCTTGCGGAAGGTCTTGGCCTTACCGCGGGATCCGGGTTCGGTTGCTTTGTCGATTTCGTCGTATGTGCTGTCGATGGCTTTCCGGAGGGCATCATCGTAGTAGCGCAGTTCGAGGAACTGGGCATTGGCAAATTCAAGGAGGTCCGGCAGGTCCGTGCTTCCCGTCCGATCCAGCATAATCGCTGTATCCCACGTCAGGTAGATGACATCGTCCTTGCTGTAGGAGAAGCGGTTTACGAGGGCATCCTTCCTCGTTTCTTCGCTAAGCGGCGTCTTGTCCTTCATGATAAGGGCCGCCAGGTCCCAATCGGGGAGCTTGTCCTTGAAATAGTAGACGACAAAATCCTCATCAAAGTCGGAAATGCGCATCTTCGTGCACGCCGGCCGGATCGTATCCGTGATGGCATCGATGTATTCGCGGACCACGTTTTCTGGCAAGGAGTCGACGGCAATGGTCAGGTTTTGGTATTTTTCATAGGAAATGTCTTCCGGGACTTCCAAATGAAAGATAAGACTGACGACGCCAATGTCAAAGATGCGGGCCTTGATGACCGCTGTGTATTGGTCCCCGGCAAATTCCATATCATGGGTTCCCAATTCAACAAGGACCGGGGGATTCTGAAAACTGATGGAGTTTGGTGCACTCTTTTCAAATCGCAGACGGGATGCAATCTTGTTCCGGCTGGTCCAGATGGCTTCCACGACATTGAGGTCGATTTCATCGGCGACGTCGAAAAGGTGGTAAAGGATAATGGATGAATTCATAAAAGCCTCCTTAACTAGGCAGCAAAAAAAGCAAAGTTCCTATCATCCTTTTTCGACAGCAGCCTTGTTTTTCCTTCCTATCAGGAAGATTACATAAAGGCGTTTTGCACGCCTTCCCCTTTGGGGGATTGGTAACAGGGGTATTTCCCCATTTTCGTGGCCCTTGGGCCCTTATCCATAGAATAAAAATTTTAGGCAGCATGCGGAGGTGTTTATGATGCAGTCAGAACGTTTCAGTGAAGAAGTCAAAAGTTTATTGGAAGCCAGTCAGCAGCAAGCTGTCATGAACTATAACCAAGAGGTGGGAACCGTCCATCTCCTGTCAGCCATGATGAGCGAACCTGATAGTTTCCTCCATTATGTCTTAAAGAGCCTTCATATCGAGGAAAACGACTTCAGTCGTGACCTTGACCATTTGGTGAAGGCCGTCCCGTCTGTGAAGGGAACGGACCAGCTTAGTATGTCCACGGGGATGGCAAGGGTCTTTGCCCTCGCGGAAAAAGCAGCCGGCCAAAATAAGATTACCGGAGCCCATCTGCTGGCTGCCCTCTGTGAAGATGGCGATAGCGATGTGGTTTCCCTCTGCCGCAAGTACGGCATTACCCGTTCGGCCATCCGTGGTCTCGTCGACCGCTATGAAGGCGGCAAGGACAGTGACGAAAACCGCAAGACCTTGGAAAAATATGGGCAGGATCTGACGGCTAAGGCCCGCAAGGGAGCCCTTGATCCGGTCATTGGTCGTGACGATCCTGTCTCGTCGGAAAAAGAACAACCCTGTCCTCATTGGGGAACCGGGTGTTGGCAAGACGGCTATTGTAGAAGGCCTTGCCCGCCGGATCGTGGCAGGCGACGTGCCTGAATCCTTAAAGAACAAGACCCTCTATGCCCTGGATCTTGCGTCCCTTGTTGCTGGGGCCAAGTACCGCGGTGAATTTGAAGAACGCTTGAAGAAAGTCCTCAAGATTGTTGCCGATTCGGCTGGACAGATCATCATGTTCATCGATGAACTCCATACCGTCGTTGGAGCCGGTGCCTCCGAAGGGTCCATGGATGCCGGAAATATCCTGAAACCGATGCTGGCCCGCGGTGAACTCCGCTGTATTGGGGCCACGACCCTTAATGAGTATCGAAAGTATATTGAAAAAGACAGTGCCTTGGAACGCCGGTTCCAGCCTGTCCTTGTCAAGGAACCAAGTGTCGAGGATACGGTTTCCATCCTGCGTGGCTTGAAGGAACGGTACGAAGTCCATCATGGGGTCCGCATCAAGGATTCTGCCCTTGTAGCTGCGGCTGCGCTTTCAAACCGCTATATCAGTGAACGCTTCCTGCCGGATAAGGCTATCGACCTCGTCGATGAAGCGGCAGCCCGTCTGCGTACGGAAATTGATTCCATGCCGACGGAACTGGATGAAAGCCGCCGCCGTATGCTTCAGCTCCAGATTGAGGAACAGGCCCTTTCCAAAGAAGAAGATAAGCAGTCGGCTGACCGTCTCGAAAAGATCCGTGAGGAACTGAAAGAGATGAAAGCAAAGAACGATAAGATGACAGCTCGCTGGCAGGAAGAAAAGGCTGGCATTGCCAAGGTTCGCCAGGTCAAAAAAGCCATTGACCAGGTGAAGAAGGACATGGAAACGGCCGAGCACGACTATGATCTCAACAAGCTTGCCGAACTCAAGTATGGCCGTCTGCCGGAACTGCAGAAACAGCTCCAGGAACTGGAAAAAGAAGAGCATGCAGAAGACCGTCTTCTCAAGGAAGAAGTCGACGAAGACGATATCGCCAAAGTCGTCAGCACCTGGACGGGGATCCCTGTGAGCCGCCTTATGGAAGGCGAAAAGAAGAAACTGGCTCACCTGGATGAAATCCTCCATCAGCGGGTCATCGGTCAGGATGAAGCTGTGAAGGCTGTCTCCGAAGCCGTTATCCGCGCTCGTGCTGGTATCAAGGATCCCAATAAGCCCATTGGTTCCTTTATCTTCCTGGGCCCAACGGGCGTCGGCAAGACGGAACTTGCCAAGAGCCTTGCCGAAGTGCTCTTCAACGATGAAAAGAGCATCATCCGCATCGATATGAGTGAATATATGGAAAAGCATACCGTAAGCCGCTTGATTGGTGCGCCTCCGGGATATGTAGGCTATGAAGAAGGGGGTCAGCTCACGGAAGCCGTGCGCCGTCATCCTTATTCGGTTATCCTTTTTGATGAAATCGAAAAAGCTCATGCCGACGTCTTCAACGTGCTCCTCCAGGTCCTTGATGATGGCCGCCTGACTGATGGCCAGGGCCGTGTCATCGACTTCAAGAATACCCTCATCATCATGACGAGCAACCTTGGATCCCATGAAATCATGGAACATAAAGGTGAAATCAGCCATGAAGAAGTGCGCAGTATGCTGATGAAGTTCTTCCGTCCGGAATTCCTGAACCGTGTGGATGACATTGTTGTCTTCAAACCGCTCGGCGAGGATCAGATCCGCAGCATTGTCCGCCTCATTCTGGGTCAGCTGGGCAAACGCCTGCAAAGTCAGATGGAACTCACCCTTGAGGCCACTGATGAAGCTGTCGATGCCCTTGCCAAGGAAGGCTTCGATCCTGCCTTTGGCGCTCGTCCGTTAAAGCGCCTCATCGTTCATAGTGTGGAAACCATCGTCAGCCAGAAGATTGTCCAAGGAGACATTGTAAGCGGCGATCATCTGAAAGTCGTCTTGAAAAACGGTAAAATTGACGTGGTAAAGGCGTAAGCCTTGACTGCTGGGAAGGACCCCTTCTTCCCAGCATTTTTACGTTTATTGGGATTTTTTGGGAAAAACCTTTGTGAACTCGTCGTAAATGAGTTCACAGAGTAGGGGTTCCGTTGTATAATAAGAAGGAATTTGATGAATCGCCAAGGAGGATTTCCATGAAAAAATTACTCACCCTTGTCACGCTTCTTATGACGCTCCTTGCCGTTCCTTTTACGGCAAGTGCTGAGCGCAGCGGCGCCAAAGCAAGCGGCGTTCCTTTCAATAAGACCAAGGTTGTCTATCTAAAAAGTCTCGAAAAGACTGATGGGGAATTTGTTAAGAATAACCCCCAATTCAGACGCGATGAGGATGCGGTCCGCCTCACCTATCTTGGGCTCCAGAAATCCTTGAAGGATGAAGGGGTGACGCTTTATAACAATCCAGTCATGCTGCCCGACCGTTACCTGAGAAAGACCCTGACCATGCAGGTCGTTGTCAATTTTGCAGGGACTGTGCCCCTCGAAGGAG
>OHQQ01001513.1_pt1 | contig 10219 bp, 6 predicted proteins | sample 1578211 | NCBI WGS metagenome assembly OHQQ01 (sample SAMEA3879539, study PRJEB24766) | human gut metagenome | biome: human-associated habitat; feature: feces | place: USA | collected 1985/1987
GCAAAAGGCGGTATCGTCGGTGTCAATATCATGGTGGCAACGCAACACTACGAGGATTATGTCAGGGCAGCAGTGCAGGCTGGTACAGACTGCATTATCTCCGGTGCGGGCTTGCCGCTGGATCTGCCCGGAGTTGTGGCAGAGACGGAAAACGGAATGCCCGGGCGCAGCCACCGGACGATGTTAGCGCCGATCGTGTCGAGCCCCCGTGCCCTGTCGGTCGTCACGAAATACTGGATGAAAAAATACGACAGAAAGCCGGACTTTATCGTGGCAGAGGGACCGTTGGCAGGAGGTCATCTGGGATTTAAACGGGAAGAACTGGATGCTTACACACCGGAGAACTATGAGAGAGAACTTACGGCAATGATCCGGCAGGCAGCAGAACTGGGAATTCCACTGATTGCAGCAGGAGGTATTTATGACCGGAGAGATCTGGAGCACTGCCTGTCCCTCGGGGCTGCGGGGGTACAGCTGGGAACCCGGTTCGTGACCACAGAGGAATGTGATGCGGCGGAGGCGTACAAGCAGGAGTATCTCCGGGCGCAGAAAGAAGATATTGTTATTGTGAAAAGCCCGGTGGGAATGCCCGGCAGAGCTATACAGAATGCTTTTCTGGAAAAGGTGGCGGCCGGGGAACGGTTTATGACCGGATGCAGACATTGCATTAAGACCTGCGATCCGAAGACAGCACCGTATTGCATCACCAGAGCATTGATCAATGCGGCAACGGGAGATGTGGATAACGGACTGTTGTTCTGTGGCAGCAATGCCTGGCGGGCGCAGAAAATAGAAAGAACAGTGGATATCATGGAGGAAATGGCGTGAGGACCATAAGAATCACCGGAACCGGAAGTGCGCTTCCGGGGAGGATCGTTACAAATAAAGAATTGGAGCAGATGGTAGAAACCTCGGATGAATGGATCCGGGAGAGAACCGGTATCGGTGAGCGTCATGTGTCTGTGGGCGAAACGGTTGTGACACTTGCGTCAGAAGCAGCCCGTAAAGCGTTGGAACAGGCAGGAAAAAGAGCGGAAGAGATTGATCTGATCCTGGTGGCAACCTGTTCTCCGGAACAGTATCTGCCCTGCTGTGCCTGCCAGGTACAGGCAGCTGTCGGCGCGGTGAATGCTTTGGCTTTTGATGTGAATGCGGCCTGTTCCGGATTTTTATTTGCCCTGAATACTGCGGATGCTTATCTGCGGACGGGACTTGCGGAAAATGCGCTGGTCATCGGCAGCGAGGTTTTGTCAAAGCTGGTGGACTGGACGGACCGGGGCAGCTGCATCCTGTTCGGAGACGGCGCCGGGGCGGTAGTTGTGGAGAGATGCAGGACGGAGTCTCGGGCGGTGGAATACAGTAACGCTTTGCCGGAGACAGGGAAAGGGATGCAGGAGACGGCGGAGGAGAAACGGATACCGCCAGCAGGCATTCTGGGCCGGGCACTGCACTCCGACGGCACCGGCGGTGGAGTCCTGCAATGTGGAGCGAGAGAATTGACAACCCCGTATGCAAGGGCTTCGGCGGCAAAAACGGACCAAAACCAGACGACGGACAGCAGAGAACCTTATATTCAGATGGACGGACAGGAAGTGTACCGGTTCGCCACCAGACGGGTGCCGCAGTGCATCGAGGAAGCACTGTCAGATGCCGGACTTGCTGTGCCGGATATTGATATGTTCGTATTGCATCAGGCCAACGCACGTATTATTGATGCAGTGGCGAAACGCCTTCATGCGGATCGTGAAAAATTTCCTACAAATCTGGAGAGGGTAGGCAATCTGTCCTCTGCCTCCATTCCGGTGCTGCTGGATGAACTGCACAGGCAGGGAAAGCTGCACCGCGGCGATCGTATCGTTCTGGCGGGATTCGGAGCCGGGCTTACGATTGGGGCTTGCGTGATGACCTGGTAGACGGTATACTGAAAATGATCCGGAGCGCAGGAAGACTGCGGATATGCGTCAGAGAAGGCGGCTTCGGAGGATTGCGGACATACGAAAGAAAAATTCCAGATATCGTAGAGGTAACTATGGGAAAAAGCAACAACCGGATGCTGAACGAATTGCTGGTGAATCTGTTCCATAACGTGATGGACGCAGAGGCAAAGGCGGTCATAACAGACGAATTCAAGGATATTACAAATAATGACATACACATTCTGGAGGCTATCGGTATCGAGGAACCCAAGAGCATGTCCAGGATTGCCGGGGAACTGCATGTCACCGTGGGAACCCTGACCACGAATATGAACAGTCTGGAGAGAAAAGGATATCTCACCCGCAACCGCAGCACCAGAGATAAACGTGTAGTGCTGGTGACCCTGACAGAGAAGGGGAGGAAAGCTTTTTTCCATCACCGAGATTTCCACAGGAAAATGATCCATACGATCATTCGGGATCTGGACGAGGAAGAAATGAAGACATTGATCAAATGTCTGGGAAAACTGGATATATTTTTCAGAGAAGGCAACGAGGAGTGACCGGAGGGATCTGGTGGCTCCTTTTTTGTGTTTACGATGAGCCAGCCTGCTCGATTTTGCGGTGGGACGCACTTGTTTAACAAAATTTTATAAAAATATGAGACGAATCGTATGGAAAATATTGACGGTGCCTTTGCTTTTTTGGTATAATAAATGATACGGATAGTATAAAAACAAAATTGGATTTTACATCTGCAAAGGGTTGGGAAATATGTGAAATTTTGCAGGATATAGAAAGGCATGAGGGTTATGAAGAAAAGTACAAAAGCATGGAGCATGAAGATGAGACTGGCCTTGCTGGTACTGGCGGCACTGGCGTGGATCGCTGTGCCGGTGAGTGCGAGAGCGGAAGGAGAAACAGTAGATACCTGGGATGGTACAGCGATTGCAGATGGGTTTGCCGAGGGAGATGGGACACAGGATAATCCATTTCAAATCGAGACAGCGGCACAGCTTGCGTATTTTGCAAAAACTGTGAATGAAGGAGAGGCTTATTTGTATAAATACATTGTGTTGACTGCGGATATTGATTTGGCTAATAAGGAATGGACACCAATAGGAAACCATAGTAATCCTTTTAAAGGGAATTTTAACGGCAATAACCATACTGTGACGGGAATGCAGATAAGTGGTGAATTAGATCGTGTCGGCTTGTTTGGAGAATGCATAAAATTTAATGTTGATAGTGCCATAAAAAATATTACGGTTAAAGATTCTGTTATTTGTGGAATAAACTTTGTTGGGGCTATCGTGGGATACGCAGAAGGAATAAATATTGAGAACTGTCGGAGTATTGGAAATACAATAAACGGCAAAACAGATGTTGGCGGTATTTGCGGTAAGATTGGAGGATATTCGGTTGGTAAAGTCTCGCAATGTTACAATAGCAGTAAGGTAACAGGGCGAGTGAGAGTTGGTGGTATTGCCGGGATGGGTGGTATTGCTGAGAATTGCCTGAATACCGGTGAGATAATGATTATAAATAAAGCTCATAAAAGTGCCGGTGGTGGAATATTTGGCATCTTTGATGATACCACTGCGTCTGCGAGTATTACTGCATGTGTAAATCTGGGGAAAGTCAGTGGGGGAGAATCTTTTGGCGGAATTGTAGGTAGCACTGATTCTAAAAGTACGGGGCATATTTCAAATTGTTATTACAATATGGATGCAATTACCGGAGGCTTTGACGCTGGAACAGCACTAACGGCAGGGCAGCTTTGCGGTGCACTTCCGGAGGGGTTAGATTCTACAAGCTGGAAAGAGGGCAGTGTCGATACCAGCACTGCAGTGGCTACAGGTACAGGAAGTAGATTTGGTACAGCCCCAGGGACTTACATCAATCTGAAAAAGGTGGCAGAGATCGGAGAGACGAAGACTGCTTCCGTACCGGTTTACAACTATGTTACAGCGAATGGCGACGACTGGGATATCTATACCCTGATCACCACGGCGGAGGAATTCGCAGCCATCGGGCAGGAGAGTGATGAGACAAAATGGAGTGCAAACTATGTCCTGGGGAACGATATTGATGTGAGTGGAGTACAACTCAGTTCCATTGGAGATCCAGGAACTCCGTACACAGGAAAATTCAGTGGAGACGGACATACGATAGGCCATATCGATATGACAGAAGATAAGCAGACTTATAGTTCTGGTTTATTTGGCACAATAGGCTATTCAAAAACCCTAAACAGTGAAAAAGAAAGCGGTAAGGTAATGCTGTTGGCTGCCAACGGAGCCATCGTTTCGAGTGACATTGCAGGAGGAATTTGCGGAAATTTGTCTGTGGGTGAAATTTATGGCTGCTCCTTTACTGGAACGGTAAAAGGGCATACAGCAGGTGGAATCTGCGGCAATGCCGGACAAGGTACTATGATTTCCCAGTGCTTTTTTGAAGGAGACGTTCAGGGAAGATCTGCGGCGGCAGGAATCTGCGGCAATAGTCCATTTACAGTTATCGATCATTGCATTAGTATAGCTGCTATTGCAGGTGATGGAGATCGTGCAGGAATAGTGTATAGTGGAGATAGAGGTGCAACAAATTGCTATTTCAATAATGATGTTTATGATGTAAAAGAAGAGGAAGAGGGGAAACGGGGACGTTCTACCTTGCAACTGACCTCACCCGACTTCTTTGAAAAGCTAATAAAAGATGAGGGTTTTAACCCTGACATCTGGACGAAGAAAGCCAACGATAAAGAGACCGGAATCGCCTACTATCCTTCTCTTGGGGAGAATAACGCAGTTGGTGTAAAGTACACCACGGGTCTGCTGTTCGAGAGAACAGATAACGCTATTCCCACCTATGGACAAGATATTACTTTTAATGTAAAGGCACTGGTAAACTTTGTGACAAACGGAAAGAACATCTCTGCGGAAGATACGGAGGGCAGCTTTGAGATCCGGATCGAGGATACCCCGGTGGTAAATGCGGCAGAATTCTGGGACGGCACCGCAACCTACAATGCGCGGACTGCAGGTGCGACCACGTTTACCCTCGTCTACAAAGGAAATGACAATTCTTTCTTCTCTGAGAAGACGAAGAATCTGATCGTTGACATCGCCCCGGCTCTACTTACTGTAGAAGGTGAGGGCATTGCCGGTGGAACCTATGGCAATAAGCTGAGAGAACTCAAAGTGACCGGATTGTCGGCAAAACTGGGGAGTGAGACAATTGATGGAACCTGGCAGATCCAGAGCGATGATGACAAGGTTCCTTATGTCGGCGACAGCGAGACCTACACGGCGACATTTATTCCGAAGTATCCAGAATACTATCAATCTTTGACGAAACCGGTGAAATTGATGATTCAACCGACATCGGCCTGGAACCTTGAAGATCTGGAACTGCAATACAGCTGGGCAGCCAAGGAAGAGAGGGCCGTGCAAATACCGGGGTTGCCCGAAGATCTGGGAAAAACAGTAATGACTGTTATAACGAGAGAGGATTCAGGGAACATTTTGGCAGCAGATTCCAAGGTTGAATATTCGGAAGGAAAGCTGATATTTACCCTGGGAGAAAATACTGTGGAAGATATCGGCAAGACTGCCACATTATTGGTTGAATTACAGTCACAGAATTATGAGAATTTCCATGTTTGTGTGCACATCCTTCGCACCGCAAGAGTAGACCGCGAGGATACCCCGGATCCGGATGCCTTTGACATGACCTTTACCGTCAGCGGCAATGATCTGGCGGCGCAGATCACCACAGATCGCACTGACGTGGAATTCAGCTTTGATGGAACGGACTGGGGGCAGACCAAATCCACCGGAGTCGGTCACGACGAGAAGGTGACTGCACAGATCCGCTATGCGGAAACCGATGATTATAACGCAAGCCCCGCCGTATCGAAGACATGGAACTCCGGTCACGGCCCGCTGAACCGCCACGACCGGGTGGAACCCACCTGTCAGGCAGAGGGCAGCATCGAATACTGGACCTGCGACGTCTGCGGACTGTATTTTGCATCCGCGGACGGAAGCAAGAGCATAACAGCGACAGAGATCGTTCTTCCGAAGACGGATCATAGCTGGGCAGAAGGATATCTGTCCGATATGACCGGACACTGGCATAAGTGTGGTGTCTGTGGAATCACCAGCAATACGGAAAAGCATGCATCCGGTGGCGCGGCCACCACAGAACGGGCGGAGATCTGTACCGTCTGCGGTTATGAGATCGCACCGAAGAAGCCTGCTGCCAGTAACGACGATGACGATGATGACGACGATGACAGCAGTCAGGCGTCCAATACGGACCAGAAGGCCACGGGCGCGGCAACACCCGCAGCCACGGCAACGCCTGCCACACCCGGTGTGGTAAAGCCTTCTGTAATTCCCGTGCCCCCGACAACACCCGCTGCGGACGAAAACAGTAAGGAAGATGCGGCAAAGCCCTCCGGGGAGGCACAGGACACGCAGGAATCGAGTGGAGAAGCACCGCAGGAGGAGCGGATAGATTCCATGACCGCCCAGACTTCCGACTCTCAGGAATCCGGCACAGAGCAGATAACGGAGACCTCCGGTAAGGGAACGAACGCAGGCCGCGTGGCGGCAGCGGCAGCAGCCGGAGCCGTAGTGGTCGGCGGTGGCGGCGCAGCTGTCTACGTGACCATGATCAAAGGAAAGTTTAAATTCAAATAACGTATGATAAGATGATAAGCGAACCTCAGAGGCCCGGTGCTTCTGAGGTTTGTTTTGCCATAGGGGAGAAATCTGCCGGAAATTACAACAAACTATTTTCAGATGAAAATAAATGTATTAAAATAGAAATAAGTATTGGCAGAACGAAGACAGTTTTGCATAGTTACAGCAAACGCAAGAGAAAATAATGAAATATAGAAAACGGAGGATCCTACGATGAAGAGAATCGGAATGTTGACGAGCGGTGGTGACTGCCAGGCATTAAATGCTGCCATGAGAGGTGTGGTGAAGACCCTGGCGAACAGTAAGGAAGAGGTCGAGATCTATGGCTTCCTCGATGGCTACAGAGGACTGATTTACGGTAATTTCCGCATGTTGACAGACAAGGATTTCTCCGGCATCCTTACCAAGGGCGGCACGATCCTGGGAACCTCCCGTACCCCCTTCAAGACGATCCAGGATCCGGATCCCAACGGACTGAATAAAGTCGAAGCCATGAAGCAGAATTATTATAAGCTGCAGTTGGACTGCCTGGTAATTCTCGGTGGTAACGGCACCCACAAGACTGCGAACCTGTTGCGCAAGGAAGGACTGAATATCGTGACCCTGCCCAAGACCATCGACAATGACCTGTGGGGCACCGATATGACCTTCGGTTTCCAGAGTGCGGTGGATATTGCAACGGATGCCATCGACTGCATCCATACCACAGCAGCTTCCCACGGCAGAGTATTTATCGTGGAAGTTATGGGACATAAAGTAGGGTGGCTGACCCTGAATGCCGGAATGGCAGGCGGTGCGGACATCATCCTGCTCCCGGAGATCCCTTATGATATCGATAAGGTGATCGAGAAGATCGAAGACAGGGACAAAAAGGGCTGCCGTTTTACCATTATCGCTGTGGCTGAGGGTGCGATTTCCAGGGAAGATGCTGCCCTGACCAAAAAAGACTACAAGAAAAAGATGGAAAAATATCCGTTCCCTTCCGTATCTTACGAAGTGGCTGCACAGATCCAGGAGAAGACCGGCAGAGAAGTACGTGTCACCGTACCCGGCCATATGCAGAGAGGCGGAAGCCCCTGCCCTTATGACAGAGTATTCGCCAGCCGTCTGGGCTCCGAGGCAGGCAAGCTGATCCTGGATAATCAGTATGGATTCATGGTAGGTTACAAGAACCGTGAGATCGTAAGGGTTCCGTTAGAGGATGTAGCGGGCAAGTTAAAGACCGTGGATCCCGATGCTACCATCGTACAGGAAGCGAAGCTGCTGGGCATCTGCTTCGGCGATTAAGACAGAAAATTAATGAGTAATTATTTTCGCCAGGCATCTGCTAATATTTGATGGCTCTGAATAGTTACAAGGAAGAGAGAAAAAACATGTCATATACAGCACTATACCGGAAATTCCGCCCGGACGCTTTTTCCGATGTCAAGGGTCAGGAGCATATCGTGACGACATTGAAGAATCAGCTGCGGGCGAACCGGATCGGTCATGCGTATCTGTTCACCGGAACGAGAGGTACCGGTAAGACTACGGTGGCCAAGATTTTTGCGAAAACAGTGAACTGTGAACACCCCACAGAGGACGGCCCCTGTGGGGAATGCCGTATTTGTAAGGCGATTGCGGCGGGAGCCAGCATGAATGTCATCGAGATCGATGCGGCTTCCAACAACGGTGTGGACAATATCCGTGAGATCATCGACGAGGTATCCTATTCCCCTGCGGAGGGAAAATACAAGGTCTACATCATCGACGAGGTGCATATGCTCTCCCCCGGAGCTTTCAACGCATTGTTAAAAACGCTGGAAGAGCCGCCATCTTATGTTATTTTTATTCTGGCGACCACAGAGGTGCACAAGATCCCCATTACGATCCTGTCCCGCTGCCAGAGATATGATTTTAAACGAATCTCCATTGATACCATCACGGATCGCATGAAGGAACTGATGGACACGGAGCAGGTACAGGTGGAGGACAGAGCTCTGCGCTACATTGCGAAAGTAGCGGACGGTTCTATGCGAGATGCCTTGAGCCTGTTGGATCAGTGTATTGCCTTCCATCTGGGCAAAGAACTGACCTACGATATGACCCTGGATGTGCTGGGGGCAGTGGATACGGAAGTGTTCAGCAGGTTGCTGCGCTTCGTTATGGACCGGAATGTGTTAGGCTGCATTGAACTGTTGGAAGAGATCGTCATGCAGGGCAGGGAGCTGGTACAGTTTGTCACGGACTTTACCTGGTATCTGCGGAATCTGATGTTGGTACAGACAGCGGATAATCTGGAGGATGTCATAGATATGTCCACAGACAATCTGGCGAATCTGAAGGAAGAGGCTTCCATGCTTTCCATGGATCAGATCATTCGCTATATTCATATTTTCTCCGAACTGTCCGGCCAGATCCGCTATGCGGCACAGAAACGTATTCTGGTAGAGATCGCGCTGATCAAGCTGTGCAAGCCGGAGATGGAGACGGATCCGGAGGCGGTCCTGGATAGAATCCGCCAGGTGGAGGAAAAGGTCGAGAACGGTATTGTAGTCACGGCGGCCCAGATGCCTTCCGGAGCTCCCGGAGCACAGGGAGTGCCGCAGGCCGGTGTGGCAAAGCCGAAGCCACAGCTGCCGAAGGCGGTTCCCGGGGATATTCAGGAGATTGTACGGAAATGGCCGGCTATCGTGGGAAATGCTGAGAATCCCATGAAGATGTATCTGAAAAACGCCCGATTAAGTCTGGGCGGAGACAACAAGCTCATGGTGGTGTTGGAGGACGGACTGGCTTCCGATTATTTCAAAGGAGAAGCTCACGAGCAGAACAAGCAGCAACTGGAAATGCTGTTGTCCGATTTTTCCAGCAAAGAGATTGAAGTGACGATCCAGACGGTGGAAAGCAGCAGAGAATTCGAAGACAACTATGTGGATCTCAGTAAGGTCATCAACATGGAGATCGATGAGGAAGAGTGATCCTGCGTGAATTTGGGATTGCGGCAGACTTGCAGATAAGGTAAGATTCTTCACAGGAAGTTTCATATCCGTCAAAGCCGCAGCGATATGAAAAAATTTATTATCACTGACATAAGGCATAACGATTTCTGTCGCCATACGGATATAATCTTTTCCGTTACACTGCCCGGCATCAATATGTGCCGGTGTCTCTCCAAGCAGTGCCAGATATTGTTCTGCCTTTTCTAACTCATTCTCCATGGTTGCAATTAAAGCGCTGATCGAAAGGAGCAGATAACTTTCCATCCCGTCCTGATGGCAGACCTCATCCCGCAGCTGATCGATATACTCCCTGCATGCCCATAACGCAGGCATACTGACAGGATGCTGCAGTTCTTCCATTACCGTCTCATAAAGTCTGTCCTCCTCATCTGCTTTCTTTATAATTCGAATCAGTTCTCTTGTTTTCCGAGGAAATCTATTATCCTTTTTTGTTCCGTCACTCATCGCAATTACCACCAAATATTCCCTTTTTCAACATTTTACGTTTTCCCATAGTTTCCGTCAACTATGCGGAAGTTAGGTTTTATTTTTATGTGTATTTATTATAAATCCTAATTTTTAATCTGTATTATCCTATTTTTCAATATTTTATTTA
>OHQQ01001517.1_pt1 | contig 10199 bp, 10 predicted proteins | sample 1578211 | NCBI WGS metagenome assembly OHQQ01 (sample SAMEA3879539, study PRJEB24766) | human gut metagenome | biome: human-associated habitat; feature: feces | place: USA | collected 1985/1987
TCAATTATTGAAAAGGCCGGAGAGGCTGATGTTCCTATATATGCGGATTCTAAGCTTGCTGATACTTTATCAAAACTTGAAATAGGAGAAATGATTCCTCCAGAACTATATACCGTAGTTGCAGAAATTCTTGTATTTGTAGATGAATGCGATAAGATTAAAGGGAAAGTGGGTAAATAATGGCTGTTAATAAAAGAGCTACCGGCGCAGATAAAGAACAGCTTGCTGCCAGATATCTTGTTGATAATGGGTATACTGTTCTTGAACGGAATTTCCGCAATAAAACAGGTGAGATAGATATTATCGCAAAGAAAGATAATTATATTGTATTTGTAGAGGTTAAATACAGAAGTAATAACAAATATGGATATGCAGTCGAAGCTGTAAATTACAGAAAGCAGCAGATAATAAGGCGGGTTGCACAATTCTATATAACAACAAGATATAAAAGCTGTGATATACCATGCCGTTTTGATGTCATAGGAATAGATGGCGAAACAGTAACACATATTAAAAATGCATTTTAATAAGGATTATAATCATGAACATTAAATATATTGATACAGGAACACTTTATGAAGGATTAAAAGGAGCTGTGGTTAATAATTCCACAAGAATATCACAGAAGAATGGAATTCCTTATATTGAGTTTACACCATTTGATGAATTTGACTGGGTCACTCTTCATTTTTCAACAAGAGATGGTGGAGTGAGCAAAGGGATATATTCAAGCATGAACTTTTCTTTTGACAGGGGCGATGATTATGAAAATGTATATAAGAATTATGAGTTATTTCTAGATACAATGAATATTAAGCCTGAAAACTGTGTTTGTACAAAACAGACACATACTACCAATGTGATTGCTGTTGATTATAATATGGCAGGAATGGGACTTACAAGAGCAAGAGATTTTGATAATGTTGACGGACTTGTAACTAATGAACCCGGTCTGTGTCTTATTACATATTTTGCAGACTGTGTACCTGTATATTTTATTGATCCTGTAAACAGATGCATAGGTGCATCACATTCAGGATGGCGTGGAACGGTTGCAGATATAACACATGAAACGGTACAGCTTATGAACAGAACTTATGGGGCAAAGCCAGAGGATATTCATGCATTCATAGGACCATCAATATGTCAGGACTGTTATGAGGTTGATGAATCAGTTGCAGAAAAGTTCAGAAGTGCTTACAGCCAGAATGAAATCTGTATGATACTTTATCATACGACAGGAGATAAATACCAGCTTAATCTTCAGGCAGCTAATTATTTTAATATGATTCATGCCGGAATAAAACCTGATAACATAGGTATATCTGACATATGCACAAGCTGTAACAGTGACTGGCTCTTTTCACACAGGGCTTCACATGGAAAACGTGGCGTTTTGTGTGGATTCATGAGTATATGCAGATAATATATTAAAAAGCCAGAACAGATGTTTTGATGATAATCTGTTCTGGCTTTTTTTATTTTTTGTTATGTTCCTGTTTGTATCTGGCTCTTAATTCAGCTTCCTCAGAAGAAAGCTTTGCCCGGCCTTTTTTGCCAACCCTGGTTATAAGCAGATATATTGCTGCAAGTATTGCGATAGGAATAGCTGCTGTAAGTATTGTCGATAAAGTCTCTGTAAATACACCATTTTCAAATACAGATTTTTTAACACTTGTATACTGGGCTGAATTGATTATATATCTGATGTTATTAATCATCTCATCAGTGATTTCATTATCCTTCGACTGAAGAGAATACATATATATATATCCGCGTGCTACAGTGTAGTATTTTCTTGTATAAATTGTCTGCTTTTCGTCTGATACAGATGTAACCTCTGTTCTGAAATATGGACGGTCGTTAATTATATCTATAGCCTTTCCTGTCATTGTCTCTGTCAGACCATCTTCCTGCTTGGAATTCTCTGAGTCAATATATTGCAGGAACATGCCACTTAACTGATTCTCATCCAGTTCATCAAGGTTTGAAAGTGATGAGCCTGCTTTCATTCCGACAACAGCAATTTCATAAGAAATATCTTTTGAAAATGCTTCAAGATATATATTAGATGCTTTCATTGAGTTCTGTACTTCATTGGCATCCTGTGCGCCAATATCCTTAAGATATGCATTATTGCCTGTTGTTGTCTGCGTAAAGCATATCAGTTCCTCAGGAACTTTTAATTTTAAATCAATTGCAGAGAACTTATAAGATGTATCTGCTGCCAGTGCAGTAAAAGATGGAAAAATAATTGCCGATATAAGAACCAATACCGGAATAAATGTTAATTTTTTGCGTGATAATTTCACAAAAACACCTCCTAAAGTGCTTAAAATCAATATTCTGTATGATATCACAGTGCTTTACAAAAAGCAATTAAACTGATATTATATTATAGATTGCGTGTATTAATTTTTTGTAAATTTGCTATAAGAGCAAGGAGGAATTATGAGTAAACCAATAGTTGCTGTTGTCGGAAGACCTAATGTTGGAAAATCAACATTATTCAACAGTCTGTGCGGACAACAGATTTCAATAGTTAAAGATACACCGGGTGTTACAAGAGACAGAATTTATGCAGAGGTAAGCTGGTTAAACCACAATTTTACACTTATAGATACCGGTGGTATAGAGCCGGATACAGGTGATATTATCCTTTCGCAGATGCGTGAACAGGCTGAGATTGCCATTGAAACTGCGGATGTAATTATATTTATGACTGATGTTAAGCAGGGACTTGTAGATTCAGATTCTAAGGTTGCTGATATGTTAAGACGCTCACACAAGCCTGTTATTCTTGTTGTCAATAAAGTTGACAGCTTTGAGAAGATGATGCCTGATGTATATGAATTCTATAATCTTGGAATTGGAGAACCATTTCCTATATCAGCCGTTAATAAGTTAGGTTTTGGTGAAGTACTTGATGAAGTGGTAAGTCATTTCCCAGAGGGTTCAGATACTGATAAAGAAGATGACAGACCTAAGGTGGCTATAATAGGTAAGCCTAATGTTGGTAAGTCATCAATCATCAATAAGCTTGTAGGCAAGAACAGAGTTATTGTATCTGATATTGCCGGTACAACAAGAGATGCTATTGACACAGCTATCAAATATAATGGTAAAGAATATGTATTTATTGATACAGCGGGACTACGCCGTAAGAGTAAGATTAAAGAAGATCTGGAGCGTTTTAGTATCATAAGAACTGTTGCAGCAGTTGAAAGAGCTGATATTGCAATTCTTGTTATTGATGCTACGGAAGGTGTTACAGAACAGGATGCCAAGATAGCCGGAATAGCGCATGAAAGAGGCAAGGGTATTATTATTGCTGTTAACAAATGGGATGATATAGAGAAGAATGACAAGACTATCTATGAGTTTACGAATAAGATTAAAGATACTCTTGCATTTATGTCATATGCTGAGATTATATTTGTTTCTGCCAAGACAGGTCAGAGACTTAATAAAATATATGAATTAGTTGATCACATTGTTGATGCACAGACTATGCGTATTCCTACCGGTGTGCTTAATGAAATTCTTACAGAAGCAGTTGCAATGAAGCAGCCACCTTCAGATAAGGGTAAGAGACTTAAAATCTATTACATGACTCAGGTTTCGGTAAAACCACCGACATTTGTTATGTTTGTTAATGATGTAGCACTCACACATTTTTCTTATACAAGATATATAGAAAACAGAATAAGAGAATCCTTTGGATTCAGAGGTACATCTATCAGATTCATCAACAGAGAACGTAAGGAGAAAGAGTAATGTTATTTAAAATAGGTGTTCTTATATATGGATATTTTGCCGGAGCACTCATTCAGGCAGGATACTGGATGGGAAAGTTCAATAAGATTGACATCAGGGATTATGGCAGTGGCAATGCGGGAACTACCAATGTTATGAGAACTCTTGGCAAGAAAGCCGGAATTGCAACTTATCTTTTAGATGCATTTAAAGCAGTTATTGCTGATATATTGATACATTTTCTTATAGTACCACATACTGCAATTCCGGAAATGCTTCTGTTTCTGTATTGTGGCCTTGGAATTGTACTTGGACATAATTTTCCGTTCTACCTTAAGTTTAAGGGTGGAAAGGGAATAGCAGCATCTTCAGGTGTTGTTATAAGTCTTATGCTTTTCCCTAAATACTGTTTCATGTTTACAGTTTTTGGTATTGTCTTTTTTGCACTTGTAGCCAGGATAAGCCGTTATGTTTCACTGGCCTCACTTATAGGCATGGCAATGTTTTTTGTAGAATTTCTTATATGGGGATTCTTAGGCTGGCTTCCATTAAATGGAACAGACCTTGTTGAAGGTACTGTTATTGTTTTCGCTCTTGCAGCGCTTGCATTTATCAGACACCGCAGTAATATTGTAAGACTGGTTCAGGGAACAGAACGAAAAATCGGTGAAAAAAAGAATTAATTTTTGATGCGCTTATGCGCAGATTGGAGTATAATTATGGCAAATGTAAGTGTTTTAGGAGCAGGAAGCTGGGGCTTAGGTCTGGCTTTACTTCTTAATAACAACGGACACAATGTAACAGTATGGTCAGTTTTAAAGGATGAAGTTGATATGCTTCAGACTGAAAGAGAACATAAAAGATGCCTTCCGGGTGTAAAGATTCCTGATAGTATTACTATTTCAGGAGATACAGAGAATGTAATTAACAGTGCAGATGTACTTGTACTTGCAGTTGCATCTCCTTATACCCGTTCTACTGCAAAGCTGATTGCACCTTTTGTAAAGGAAGGACAGATTATTGTAAATGTGGCAAAAGGTGTTGAGGAGCATACTTTATTAACACTCTGCCAGATTGTAGAAGAGGAGATTCCTTGTGCCAAGGTTGCTGTTTTATCAGGACCAAGCCACGCTGAAGAGGTAAGCCGTGGTATTCCTACAACATGTGTCATAGGTGCACATGAAAAGGCAACCGCTGAATATTTACAGAACATTTTTATGAGTGATGTATTCAGGGTATATACAAGTCCTGATATGCTTGGAATATGCATAGGTGGTGCATTAAAGAATGTTATCGCGCTTGCTGCAGGTATTGCGGATGGGCTTGGCTATGGTGATAATACTAAAGCTGCTCTTATAACAAGGGGTAATGCTGAGATAACAAGACTTGGTGTTGCGATGGGAGCTAATCCTCATACTTTTGCTGGTCTTTCAGGTATTGGTGACTTAATCGTTACATGTGCAAGTATGCACAGCCGTAACAGACGTGCAGGAATCCTCATAGGTAAAGGATACACCAAAGACGAGGCTATGAAAGAAGTGCAGATGGTAGTAGAAGGTGTGTTCTCTGCAAAGGCAGCGTTAGAACTTTCTAAGAAATATAATATTGAAATGCCGATTGTAGAACAGGTTAATAAGGTGCTTTTTGAAGACAAGCCTGCTGCTGAAGCTGTTAAAGAACTTATGTTAAGAGACAAGAAAATTGAAATAGATAATTCTGAATGGAAATAATAATCAGTTTTATCTGAGCCTGATTAAAAGAGGGGGATACCAATGGCTCATATCCGTAATTTAACTAACAGGGCATATATATCCAACAGTCTGAAAGAATCACTTGGCCGTTTTGAGATGTACAGATATAGTTTTATATATGCACCAACAGGCTACGGAAAATCCAAAGTCTGCAAAACTTTTTTTAAGAATTATTCAGGTTACACCGTTCTTTGGATAGATGCAGATAGTTCGCAGGATATATTCTGGGAGAACTTATGCAATGCAATAAAGATTCTTAACCCATCTTTTGCTGAATCCTTTAAGAAAATAGGCTTTCCTGATTCTCCGGAAGATGTAAATGCGATTATTAATATCCTTTCAATTATGAATTCTGACAAATCTTCAGCTCTGCTTATAATTGATAATTTTGATAATATACTGGATGATAATATATGTAAAATATTTGCATCTTCATATTCATCAACTGCTATTGGTTTTAAGTATATATTTATATTAAGAAAAATCACAAGTCAGAATATAATTAACCTGATATCAAAGGATGAAGCATTAGGCATTGGAAAAAATGAACTCTCATTTTCTCTTGAAGATATAGAAGATTATTTCCGTCTTAATGAAGTTATTCTTGATAAAGAAACTGCCAAAACAATATATGAAACAACATCAGGATGGCCTTATGTTGTACATTTATGTGCGGAAGCTCATAAGAATGGAATGGTAGAATTTGTAAACGATAAATGCAATACATTCATTGAAAATAATATATGGCTGGAATTAAACCATGATGAAAGAGAATTTTTGTCAGATATGGGTGTATTCAGTTCTTTCACATTAAACCAATGTATTAAACAGACACTGTTAAAAGAAAAAGAATGTCTTGATATGCTTAATGGTATTGCATTTGTTGATTATAATGAGCATACTCGAAAATACAGTTTTAATCCTATGTTCAAAAGATTTATTGAACAGATGCTCAAAGAAAAGCCTGCTAAAGAATTAAGAAATATTACTCTGCGTGCTGCAAGAACTAATCTTGAGGCTGGCAATTATTTTGAGGCAATGAAACTTTTCAGTCAGTCTAAGGAATATAGTGAAATATATCAGTGCACTTGCGATTTTGTGCATATATATCCTTTTGTTATCAAACAGAATAAGGATGTTTTTTCTGATATTGCCAACCATTACTGGAATGTCGAAAAGAATGGTCAGTACACATTTTCAATTATAATATGTTTTTCTATGCTTTTATTTAATGAAAAGCATATGGTTGAAACACTTCTTTCAGATATAGGCAATGACATTAACAATGATTCGATTCTTAATGAGAGCCAGAAAATTTTATATCTTGCAGAGCTCCAATATATTAAAGCATATACGGGATATAATGATTTTAATAAAATGAGAGAGGCGTTCAATATTATTCCGACTCTTTCAAAATCACCTGTTAATATAATTGCCAATGGTTTTCCGTTTAATTTTGAGTGCCCTTCAGTTATGATGTTATATCACAGACAGGCTGGTGCACTTGATGAAGAGATAAATGCATTAGAGAAGTGTGCGCCTGATTATTACCGCATAACAAATGGGCATGGAAAAGGCTTTGAAGCTGTTATGAAAGCAGATGCTTTATATAATAGAGGCGATTTTGACAGTGCTGAAATATTATGCCAGAAAACAATCTATATGGCTGACAGCCGTAACCAGTATGGTATATATATTGCAGCCTGTTATATTTTAGCAAATATCTCTTTATACAGAGGTCTTAACGATCAATATAAAGAAAATATGAACAAAATTGAACAGGCTGCAAGAAAAGATGATAATAAAACCGGTTCTCTTGTCAAGCTTGCAGATATATGTAATGCATGTATGCTCAGTAATATAGAACATCAGGATGAAATTGCCGCATGGCTTAAAGATCAGAAAAAAATTGAAGATACTGTCAGTTTTTATTCACTCAGCTTTGTAAATGTACTGTTTGGTAAATACCTTATTCTTAATGGTGAATATCATCATTTCTTAGGAATAAGCGGACAGTTATTAGGGCTGAACAACCTTTTTTCATATGTTCTACCACAGATTTACACATATATATATCTTGCTGTTGCTAACTATCAAACAGGTGAAACTGAAAAAGCACATAAGTTTTTATTAGAAGCAATAAAACTTGCCGAGCCGGACAATATATATATGCCTTTCGTACATAATTACAGCTTAATATCTGATCTTATTGCAGAAACAGTTGTAAGCCGTGATTTTTCAAGCTTTATAAAACACATTGTAAAAATTTCGAAAAATTATGAAAAGGGTATTAAAAGCATAAAAAAAGCAGGTCATGTACTTGCTGATTATGGACTTACAGTAAGAGAAGCTGATGTTGCCAAGCTTGCAGCGCAACGGCTTTCTAACAAAGAAATTGCAGCTCAGTTATTTATTGCAGAAAGCACTGTCAAATCTAATATGAAGGTTATATTTAATAAGCTGCAAATCAATTCACGCGCTGAATTAAAGAATTTTTTCGAATAAGAATATAGGAAAAGGAATTATTAATATGAGAGTAATAGCCGGTACAGCCCGCAGTCTGCCTCTTAAAGCAGCAGAGGGGGACAACACAAGACCTACTACAGATAGAATTAAAGAAACTCTTTTTAATATGTTACAGTCAGATATTGCCGGATGTAGATTTCTTGATTTATACGCAGGAAGCGGTGCTATTGGCATTGAAGCATTAAGCCGCGGTGCTAAAGAAGCCGTTCTCGTCGAAAATGCAAGAGCAGCATTAGCTGTTATTAAAGACAATCTTGCATTTACAAAGCTTGATTCAAAAGCTGTTATAATGGAACAGGATGTTTTATCAGCTATAAACAGACTTGCAGGAAAAGGAGTATTTGACATTATATTTATGGATCCTCCATATGGGAAAGATTACGAATATGATGTTTTAAATGCATTATCACATTCAGATATAATTGATAAATATACAATAATCATAATAGAGGAAGCTCTGCATGTTCCTTTAGATTATATTAATGAGTGTGGTTTTGAGACAATAAAAGTCAAAAATTATAAAACAAACAAGCACATATTTATAAGACTAAAGGAGAGTGAATAACTGTGAAGAAAGCAATTTATCCAGGAAGCTTTGACCCGGTAACATTAGGACATTTGGATATAATAAGGCGTTCAGCAAGTCTTGTCGATCATTTAATAGTTGGTGTACTTAATAACAGTACCAAAACACCATTGTTTTCAGTAGAAGAGCGTGTTAATATGTTAAGGGAAGTCACTAAGGACTTGTCTAATGTTGAAGTATTAAGCTTCAGTGGTCTTTTGGTTGATTTCGCTGCAGAACATAATGTATCTGTTATTATAAGGGGATTAAGAGCTGTTACTGATTTTGAATATGAACTTGCCATGTCACAGACAAACAGAGTTGCAGCTCCTGGAATTGACACTATATTCCTTACAACAAGCCTGAAATATGCTTACTTAAGTTCAAGTATTGTAAAGGAAATGGCTATGTATGGGGGAGATATTCATAAGTTTGTTCCAGAAGAGATAATTGACAGAGTATATGAAAAATATGGGATTAAGCAATAAAACACTAATAAAGGAGTATTACCATGAGTAGAATTGAGCAATTAATAAGTGATATTGAGAGTTATATAGATAATTGTAAATATTATCCATTATCTAATGTTAAAATTATTGTTAATAAAGAACAATTAGAAGACATGCTTACTGAATTAAGATTAAAAACTCCTGATGAGGTAAAGAAATATCAGAAAATATTAAGTAATAAAGATGCAATCCTTGCAGATGCAAAGGAACAGGCGGATGCAATTATCAATGCTGCTCAGATTCAGACAGAAGAACTTATTAATGAGCATGAAATTATGCAGAGAGCCTATGCTCAGGCTAACGAACTTATTGAACAGGCAACTGCTCAGGCACAGACAATCCTGGATAACGCTGCAGAGGAAGCCAACAGCATCAGATATGGAGCAATGCAGTATACAGATGACATGCTGGCTAAGCTTCAGTATATTATAGAACATTCAATAAAAGACAATAAAGAAAAATATGATTCACTTCTTTCAGGTCTTGAAAATGTTCTTTCTGTCGTTAATAATAACAGAAATGAACTTAGTGGAATAGAAGAAAACAGTACAGAAGAATCTGCTGATACTGACGCTTCTAACGAAACTGATTCACAATCAGATGATGAAGAATAATTGATTATATTAATTTTAATACATATGTCAGAATCAATATTATCTGTGTTACAATACATAGAATCATTTTCTGACATATGTATTTTTTTATGCTTATGTATTGGCCACATACACATTTTGTCTGCATTATTGTGCATATTCCGCCAAATGCATCAAGAAAAACAATAGCTGAAAGCCTAAATATATATGGTAAATCTGACCGTTTTATTATGCAGAGTCCATTTGATATTTCTAATGAGCCTGCCAACATTTTATTTATAAAACCTTTTATCGGGATACATTGTATTATACTTATTATTACGGAAAAAAGTATAATATATACGCCAAGTTTAAGAGTGGTTTCAACAGATGCATTTACTGATTCTTCAAATATTTTAAATAATTTCCTGAAATTCAGATTCTGTGACAGATTTTTTTCATTGCGCTGCTTATGATTATATTTCAATAATAAAATGATAGAACATAAAATAACAGGAAT
>OHQQ01001520.1_pt1 | contig 10152 bp, 7 predicted proteins | sample 1578211 | NCBI WGS metagenome assembly OHQQ01 (sample SAMEA3879539, study PRJEB24766) | human gut metagenome | biome: human-associated habitat; feature: feces | place: USA | collected 1985/1987
CTGCATCTATAATCATAATCTTCAAATGAAAAATCAGTAGCATTTTCTGGTAAAAAGAAACATTGATGTGTTTGAATGTTGACTTTTGGGTTGATTTTTAACATTCTTTCTTTCATGACATCTGTTTTATATTGACCAACTGTATCAAATGTAGCGATGATTTGACGATTGAGATTTGTTAGACAAATTTTATCATCATCTATTAAATCAAAAGAGCCAATTCCACTTCTTACAAGCGCTTCGCCTACATAACCGCCGACACCACCTAGACCAAAACTGGCTACATGGCTATTTTGAAGTTTATTCATGGCTTCTTTTCCATATAATAATTGTGTTCTTGAAAATTGATTTAACATACTTCCTCCTTAAGATTCATTCTATGGGGATCAAAAAGTATGTAAGTCTAATGGAAAAGAATTATAAAGAGAGTTGCAAAAGCAAATCTCTTTTTTGTTTATAGAGTTGATTTTGTAAAAAAGAATGAGTTGTGCTATACTTTTTAATAGTTCCATTTAAAGATTGGCAATGCATTGTTTGCTAATCTTTTTTTTGAGTAAATAACAGAAAGGACAAATTATGGAAAGACTATTGATTTTAGAAGATGGAAGTGTATATCGCGGAACAGCGTTTGGTAGTGACAACTTCCAAATTGGTGAATTAGTATTTAATACGTCAATGACGGGTTATCAAGAAATTTTGACAGATAATTCATATTGTGGACAAATTGTAATGATGACATATCCATTGATTGGTAACTATGGAATCAATCGTGATGATAATGAAAGTATGATTCCATGTGTATTTGGATTTGTAGTTAAAGACTATTGTGAATATCCAAGCAATTTCAGATGTTCAGAAACATTAGATGATTTCTTAAAACGCGAAAATATTCCAGGAATTTATGATATTGATACACGTGAAATCACAATGAAGATTCGTAATGTAGGTACCATGAAGGCTGTTATGGCTAATGTGGATGCCGATGTGGATGCGATTGTTGCTGGCTTAAAAGCCGCTGATTTCTTACATGATCAAGTGGCTCGTGTTTCGACAAATAAAGTATTCCCAATCCCAAATCGTGGCAAGAAAGTTGTATTGATGGATTTTGGGGCAAAATTAGGTATTGTTCGTGAACTATCAAAACGTGGATGCGATTTAGTCATTGTTCCATATGATACACCAGCAAGCACAATCCTATCTTATCGTCCAGATGGCGTTATGTTGTCGAATGGTCCTGGAGATCCTACGGATGTAAAAGTCGCTATTGAAACGATTAAAGAATTGATTCCTCAAACGGTTGTATTTGGAATTTGTTTAGGTCACCAGTTGATTTCTTTGGCTTGTGGTGCAAAAACATATAAATTGAAATTTGGACACCGTGGAGCTAACCATCCAGTGGTTAATCTTTCAACAGGTAAAGTAGAAATTACTTCTCAAAACCATGGCTTTGCGGTAGATATTGATAGCTTAAAGGATACGCGTTTGGAAATGACACACCAAGCATTAAATGATAAGAGTTGTGAAGGTGTTCGCCATAAAGATTATCCTTGCTTTGCGGTGCAATATCATCCAGAAGCAAGTGCAGGACCTGAAGATTCTCGTTACTTGTTTGATCAATTTATTGAATTAATGGAGGAGAATAAAAATGCCTAAACGTACAGATATCAAAAAAATCTTAGTGATCGGTTCTGGTCCAATTATCATTGGTCAGGCAGCTGAATTTGATTATGCCGGAAGTCAGGCATGTCAATCCCTTCGTGAAGAAGGATATGAAGTCATCTTAATTAACTCAAATCCTGCCACAATCATGACAGATACAGCCATCGCAGACCGTGTTTATATTGAGCCTTTGACTGTTGATTTCGCAAAACGAGTTATTTATAAAGAAAGACCCGATGCCATTTTAGGATCATTAGGTGGTCAAACAGGATTAAACTTAGTTGTAGAATTACATGAAGATGGAATCTTAGATGAGTTTGGTGTAGAAATTTTAGGTACAGACTTACATGCGATCAATCGTGCGGAAGATCGTGAATTGTTCCGTTCTTTAATGCAGGAAATCAATGAGCCAGTACCAGAAAGTATGATTGTTCATACCGTAGAAGAAGCTGTTGAATTCGCAAAACGCGAAGGATATCCATTAGTTGTTCGTCCAGCTTATACACTTGGTGGAACGGGTGGAGGTTTCGCCGATGATGAGGCTGAACTTCGTGAAATTTGTGATTCTGGATTAAAGGCTAGTCCAGTTCATCAATGTTTGATTGAACAAAGTATTGCCGGATATAAAGAAATTGAATATGAAGTAATGCGTGATGCCAAAGACAATGCAATCGTCGTATGTAATATGGAAAATATTGATCCAGTAGGTGTGCATACTGGAGATAGTACGGTTGTTGCGCCAGTTCAAACTTTGACAGACCGAGAAAACCAAATGCTTCGTAATGCATCTTTAAAAATCATTCGTGCATTAAAAATTTGTGGTGGATGTAACGTTCAGTTGGCATTGAATCCAAATAGTTTTAAATATTATGTCATCGAAGTTAACCCTCGTGTATCTCGTTCTTCTGCTCTAGCTAGTAAGGCAACAGGTTATCCAATTGCGAAGATTAGTGCTAAATTAGCGGTTGGTTTAGGCTTAGATGAAATTATTAACCCAATTACTAAAACAAGTTATGCATGTTTTGAACCTGCATTAGACTATATTGTAACGAAATTTGCACGTTTCCCATTTGATAAATTTCCTAATGCGGACCGTCATTTAGGAACACAAATGAAGGCAACTGGTGAAATTATGTCCATTGGACGTAACTTTGAAGAATCTTTCTTAAAAGCAGTTCGTTCTTTAGAAATGAAAGTGGATCATATCTATAAAAAAGAATTGGTTGGATTATCGAAAGAAGAATTACTTGAAAAAATCAAGAAGTGTGATGATGAAAGAATTTTTGCGGTTACACAATGGCTTCGCGATGGATATGATATAGAAACCATTCATAATGTGACGAAAATGGATGATTTCTTCTTGTGTCACTTGTCAAGAATTATCAGCTTAGAAAAGCTAATGATGGAAAATCCCAAAGATGTTGAAGTTTTACGTAAATTAAAGAAATACGGTTTTGCGGATAGCTACATTGCACGTAATTGGGATATGAAGGAATTTGATTTATATAACTTGCGTAAAGAAAATGGAATCATGCCAGTATATAAGATGGTAGATACTTGTGCGGGTGAGTTTAAGAGTGCAACTCCATACTTCTATTCAAGTTATGAACATAAGAATGAATCTGAGGTAACAGACCGTAAAAAAATCGTTGTATTAGGTTCAGGACCAATTCGTATCGGACAAGGTGTTGAGTTTGACTATGCGACAGTACATTGTGTACAGACTTTGCGTGAAGAAGGCTATGAAGCTATCGTCATCAACAACAACCCTGAAACTGTATCAACCGATTTCTCAATTAGTGACAAATTATATTTTGAACCACTAACTACAGAAGATGTAATGCACGTAATTGATTTAGAAAAACCATTGGGTGTTATTGTTCAATTTGGTGGACAAACAGCAATCAACTTAGCCGATTCATTGGTAGAACATGGAGTTAAGATTCTAGGTACTTCACTACACTCTATCGATTTAGCGGAGGACCGCCATGAATTTGAGGCAATGTTACACAAATTGGATATTCCTCAACCAAAAGGTGAAACTGCAGTCACTGTTGAAGAATCACTCGTTATTGCCAATAAGATTGGTTATCCAGTACTTGTTCGTCCAAGTTATGTGTTGGGTGGTCGTGCAATGGAAATCGTACATAACGATGATGAATTAAGAGTCTATATGGCAACAGCTGTAAAGGAAATCAGTCATGATGCTCCAATTTTAGTTGATAAATATATTGTTGGTAAAGAACTTGAAATCGATGCGATTGCGGATGGAAAGAATGTATATATTCCAGGTGTAATGGAACATATCGAACGTGCTGGTATTCACTCTGGTGACTCAATTAGTGTATATCCTACACAGATCATCAATGAGAAGGTGAAAGAAACAATCATTGATTATGGAACAAGAATTGGTGAAGGCTTTGAATTTGTTGGTTTATACAACATTCAGTTCATTGTAGATAAAGAAAACAATGTATATGTATTAGAGGTAAACCCACGTTCCTCTCGTACCGTACCATTCTTATCTAAGATTACTGGTGTTCCTATGTCTCAAATTGCGACTAAGTGTGTATTAGGTGAAAGTATTGAAGATCAAGGCTTAATACCAGGATATCATCCTGAAGATAAAGAAAGAGTCTTTGTCAAAGCGCCAGTATTCTCATTTGCGAAATTACGTAGTGTAGATACAGTTTTAGGACCTGAAATGAAATCTACAGGTGAGGCTTTGGGTAGTGATGTCAACTTAGAAAAAGCATTGTACAAAGCTTTAGTAGCTTCAGGAATCAATATTCCTTTACATGGAAGTGTATTACTAACAATTGATGATGATAATAAACAGGATGCTTTAGAAATCGCAAAACGTTTCTATAACATTGGATATGGAATTTATGCGACGAAGGGTACAGCTAAATTCTTAGAAGATAATGGCTTATTTGTACATGTAGCAGCCAAAGTCAATGAGGATAATGGAAATGAAACGGTATTGGATATTATTCGTCATGGACATGTAAACTTTGTCATCAACACAATGTCAAATAAAGATAATTCTACAAGTAAAGATGGATTCTTGATTCGTCGTGTCTCTGCAGAAAATAACATTTCTTGTATGACAAGTTTAGATACGGCACATGCCTTAATTAAAGTATTGGAATCTTTGAGTTTCTCAATGATTTCTATGAATGAAATGGGTAAATAGAGTGTGAGAAATCACACTTTATTTTTACACATTTAAAAAATTAAGTATAATAATTGTGTAAAAGCCAAGTACAATTTACATGAGAATCAGGGATCATTTCATTCAAATTTATTGAGTGGGATGATCCCTTTTAATGTAATGTATCTGTAAAATGAAGGAGAGGTAGCGAGAATGAAAAGAATTAAAGCAGCTTGTATCACTCCAACATTGTGTTTCTTCAATCATGATCAAGAAACGACAGAGTATGCAAAAAGAGCGATTGTACAGGAGTATGAGAAGTATAAATCACAGTTGGAAAGAAGTGGCACAAAATATAAAATTTTATCCGAAACTACAAATGTAAATGGTTAACTAATTGTGAATCTCAATTTTAAATTCGGTGAGCAGATGGCAGAAACAATAGAAGATGGCGTGTGATTATAGGATATACCTGTTGGGAAATTATAGATATAGTCAGCAATACATCAAATTAAATGTCAAATAGATATGGAATGATGACGGAAACAAAAGTTTTCCCAGAATATCAGGCAGAGAGTTCGGAACTCTCCTTTTTTCGTGAAGAGATAATGAATGCGAAAAAACATGAAAAATAAATAGTTATTGCATTGTGATGTAAAAAACTATTGTGTCCTATTACTTTTTTGGATTATAATATATAAACCGAATGTGGGGTGATCGTGTGATTGTTGAAAGAAAAGAATATCTTGAAAAATTAATTGCCTGGAAAGATAAAAAATTAATTAAAATTGTTACAGGAGTAAGACGATGTGGTAAATCAATGTTATTGGAAATTTATCAAAATTATCTGAAGCAACATAATGTAGAAAAAGAACAGATTATTGCGATTAATTTTGAAAATCTTGATTATGAGGAACTTACGGATTATAAAAAACTATATAATTATTTGAAAGAACATTTGGTGATAAATAAAATGACATATATTTTTCTGGATGAAATACAGAACGTGCCAGATTTTCCAAAAGTATTAGACAGTTTATATATAAAGAACAATGTAGATATTTATGTTACAGGTTCGAATGCTTATATGCTATCCAGTGAGATTGCAACGATGATTTCTGGAAGATATGTACAGATTGAGATGCTTCCATTATCATTTCGTGAATATATGGAAAGTACAGGAAGTATGAATGACAGAGGAATAAAATATGCGGAATATCTGCAAAATAGTTCTTTTCCCTATACATTGGAATTAAAAAATCAACCAAATGAAATTAGGGAATATCTGGAAGGAATCTATAACACGATTGTTGTAAAAGATATTGTAAATAGGAAAAAAATAACAGATACTATGATGCTAAAAAGTGTTCTACAGTTTATTTTTGATAATATAGGAAACCCATTGTCATCAAAAAAAATTGCAGATACGATGACATCAGCAGGAAGAAAGATTGATACAAGAACGATAGAAAAATATTTGGAGGCTTTCCGCGAAAGTTATATCATCTATCAGACGAAAAGGTATGATATCAAAGGAAAACAATATCTGAAAACACTTGAAAAGTATTATATTGTTGATATTGGAATGCGCTATATGCTTTTAGGGTCAAGGCAGGCAGATGCTGGACATATTTTGGAAAATGTTGTTTATTTAGAATTGTTGCGGCGAGGATACGATGTGTATGTTGGAAAAATCGGTACTTTTGAAGTGGATTTTGTAGCAAAAAATAGCAGAGGAACAATATATTATCAGGTGGCATTGACGACACATGACGAAAGTACACTTCAAAAAGAACTTCGTCCATTGCAGGTAATTAGAGATCATTATCCAAAGATAATCCTGACGATGGATGAGGAGCCGGAAGAACAATACGATGGAATTAGGCGAATCAATGCAAGAGACTGGCTGTTGGGGTTAACGGAGTAAGTATAGGAAATAACAGGAAAACAATGTAGCAATTTATCATGATAAGTCAAACACTCGAGAATTTATAATGCAGTCTAAGAACACTTTTTAACTTTGTAAAACATGTATAACTACAATTGAATTTTTGAATAAATGGTTGATCGTAAGGAATGAGCTGTTCCAGAAAGCAGAAGTACTAAGAAAAAAAGAACCGTAAAGCATATACGCTTCCAGGAATGATATCAGAGCTTGAAAATATAGAATGTACAAGAAACAGTGTTGGTAAATACAGAAGAAAATATGCATTAACAACAAAATAGAAATTGATATTAAAACGATTTGATATGGATGAAAAATATGTTGACAGAAGCATTGGTAAATCTAACTATTAATGCTTCTTTTATTTTTTAGTTGTACAAATTCTGCAAAGTTAAGGTGTGAGAAATCGCACTCTAATTTTTGTAAAAAAATTAGCACTTAAGTGTTGACAGTGCTAAAAAAGTGACTATAATAAGAATTGAAGTTAGAGATAAGTCAAAAGATATCCCGTAACTTGAAGATAGATTTCATAATCTAGAAATCAGGAGGCGATATTTATGAAGTACTATCCAATGTTTGATTTATTTGATGATTTCTTTACAGGAAACACTACAAGTGATGTCATGAAGACAGATATTGTGGAAAAAGATGGAAACTATGAAATGAGCATGGAACTTCCTGGAGTTAAAAAGGAAGATATCCAGATGGAATTGAAGGATGGATATTTAAAGGTCAGTGCTACACATGGTTCGAACACAGAAGACAAGGATGAAAAAGGTCGTGTTGTTCGTAAAGAACGTGTTAGTGGATCTTATTCAAGAAGCTTCTATGTTGGTGAAGGTATTCATCAGGAAGATATCAAAGCTTCATTTGACAACGGTGAATTGAAGATCGTTGTTCCTAAGGAAGCACCTAAACAAGTCGAAGAAAATAAATTTATTCCAATTGAATAACTACAAGAATGCACCTATATGGTGTATTCTTTTTTTAAAGGGGGAAATTATGAAGATAGAGGTAATAAATGAAAAGCGTTTAAATCATATTCATTATTGTAGGGTACATAAAGAGAATCAGCAACTATCGGGTTCTTTTTGGGTTCCTTCAAAATCAAAATCTAAGAATAAGAAGATGTTTAGTTTTGAATTGAATGATAGTGACTTTTTGGTTTGTGATCCAGAACATATTTTTAAACAAAAGATTGTAGGGAACAAACCTAGTGAATGTATTCTAAATTTGATGAATATATTGATTCAAGAGGATATGGAGTTTCTTCAAAAATTAGAAATGAAACTTGAAAGAATAGAAGATCAGTTAATGTCGCATACGGGATCTCATTATGAGTCGCAAATCTTTGAAATGAGGAAAACGATAAGTGCTTTTGATTCGTATTATGATCAGATGATTGAAGTGGTACAAAACTTGCAGGAATTTTATAATGATACACATTTTGAAACACTAGAGAAAAGACTAACACGTCTGTCGAATGTTACGGATCGTTTGGCAGAGTATTCTATGCAGCTTCGTGAAATGCATCAAACTCAAGTGGAGATGCGTCAGAATCAAATCATGCAGTTTTTAACGATTGTGACAACCATCTTTATGCCACTAACTTTAATTACTGGATGGTATGGCATGAATTTTAGGGCTATGCCAGAATTAGATAGTTCCTATGGATATTTCATTGTGATTGGAGTTTGTATATTGATCATTATTTTAGAAGTGATTTACTTTAAAAAGAAAAAATGGTTTTAGCTATAAAAAACGCTTGTTTCAGTGTATGATTTTGGTAGAGAGCGGGTGTTTGTATGTCTGTGAATATTCGTATTATGCAGAAGGGTTTCTTTCGTAGAAAAAAGTTTATAATCGATGATTTAGTTAAAATGTCTCACTTATCTTTTGGGGTTATGGATGAAAACTGTCAATTGATCCCAAATCAAATTGGAGATCATACGATCTTGTTTGATCGTAAATATCTTCAAAGAGGGATTGAAATCTATATTCAAAATCATGATATTTGTTTGAATTTAAGTCTTCCTACAAGTATGGATGAAATTCAGTTGTTTTATTATTTAGTAAAAGTATATTGTGAATATATGGATACTGATGAATTTGTGAAAGACGATTGGCTAATGGACATAAAGGATATTGATTTGCAGATGGTGTATGATAAAAGAACGAGCGCCGATGCACTTATGGACTTGAAGAGTAAATTATCGGATCATAAGTATTTTGAAATCTTTGGCATTCTTCATCCGATTTCAATTGGGGAAAATGAATTGAATGATTTTGGTACAGATTTAGATTTGTTTGGTCAATATCTGCATAATCAACAAGCTTTGGATGCATATTATGCCACGCCAAGAATCTATAATGCACATGGTAGAAGAATTGGTATGTATGCATTAGGAGCGAATATACTAACGATTCTTCCAGTAGAGCCATATGTTGTATTGAATCAAATTGAAGGGATAGAAGAGTGGTATGTATTTATGAATGACAGCCTTGTGAAGTATCGTGATCTAATGAGTTTTATTAAAAAGTTTGATTATTATGATGCCAATCATAGAATGGTATGTTTATCGAAAGAAGAGATTTCAGAGGCTTTAAATACACTCGCTATACAAAAAATATGAGCAGCTAATCAAATAGCTGCTCATTAACTGTATCTAGCGTTCCTTGAAAGAAATCATTTTTTCCTCCACCACGAACTTGATGTCTTTCTTTGAGTTGTAAGAATATGTCTTTAGAATTTGTCATGAACCGATAATTATCTTTTTGTTTAGAAACAAGTAAAACATAGTTGTTGCTAAAAGATACAAGCTTATTATAGTAATACAATTGTGTATCTCGATCCAATTCATCACATAAAATGATTTGGTTTTCTTTATGTTCAATGATTAAGTGATCAACCATCTCTTTATTTAATTGTTTGATTCTTTGTTTCAAAGCATAATTCTCATCTAATACGCGTTGTACATTGGATGATAAAGCTTCAATGTTTGAAGACAATTGATTTGAGATTTGAATAGACTGATCATGTTTTAAGACATAGTCTTCATAGGCAAGTTTTCCGCATAAGAAGAATAGGCGTGTGCCTTTTTTGATTTTCATCGATTTAATGATTTTAAACAATCCCACTTCAATCGTACTTTTTACATGGGGTGCGCAACATGCGCATAAATCTACATCTTCAATTTCGACAAGGCGTGGTTTGGCTAAGTCAAGTTTGGCTCGATATTCAATGTTGGAATAATCATCTAAGTAATAGGACTTAACAGGTTTATTTGAAAAGATGACAGAATTCACTAAAGCTTCAATTCTTTTAATTTGATCATTATTTAAGTCCATCGCATAATCAGCTGTAATTTCATTGTATCCTAAATGAAATCCGACA
>OHQQ01001526.1_pt1 | contig 10113 bp, 9 predicted proteins | sample 1578211 | NCBI WGS metagenome assembly OHQQ01 (sample SAMEA3879539, study PRJEB24766) | human gut metagenome | biome: human-associated habitat; feature: feces | place: USA | collected 1985/1987
AAACCTTCATGCCGGCATTATGTTCAGCCACATACTTCTTTATCTCATCATATGTTGCCTTAGTCTCTGCAGATGTTATATCCACATCATCAAGTTCAATCGTGACATTAATATAATCATCCGGCTTTTATTTCAGTTGGGACAAAAGAACAACTGTCTCAAGTGTCGGAAACTTTTCCAAGGTAACAGTATGCTCATCAGACTGCTCTTTATCCAAAGAAATACCATCAACTCGAACTACTTCCTTGCCATCTCTAAGAATCGGTACTGGAAATTGAAACTTGATATTCCTAATCCAATTACCATCTTCTCGTCTTTCTGGAAATATATCAATACGCTCAATAAATGCCTGCATAAACTGTTTCTTTTCAGCATCCGTACATTCTGCATATAATTCATTGAATGCGTTCAAAAAGCCGTATATGCTGTCCGCATCAATCTGATTTTTCTTAAGTTCATATACCTGAGACTTCAAATCTGCGATTGCCTCTTCCACTTCATCTATTTTATCATATTGGGTATCTAATCGTCTCTGTAAATCTGAAATTTTTTTATCGTAATGAATATCTGTAACATCCAGATTATCCATCTGCTGTTCAAGACGTGTTTTAATTATCTCTGCCTGATGGAGATTTGCGTTTAATACAGATAACTGCTTTTCCAGATCAGAAGTATCAACTGTTGCCCCGATTCTGTCTTGAATGGCATCCTTGAATTTTCCTTCCCTAGTCATTGCCGTAATCAATTTTGCAAGCACATCATCAATTTGAGACTGTTCAATGTTGCCATACATTCCTTTTCCACAACATGGACATTTCAATATTCCTGACAAAATATGTGCATGCTCCGGATCATGAATCTTTTCTCTTCTGTAATTATTTTTAGAGCGTTTCTCCTGTGCAAGATTCCAGTCCTCCTCAGAAATAATTGCTTCATGAATTCCCTCATATACAGGGAACTCCGATTGTTCCACTACATGCATTTCATTACGTGTTCCTGTTTTCTTTTCGGTGCGCCTGCGTCCGTATGCTATCTTCCCCATATACACCGGGTTATCAATAATCTTTTTGAGAAAATAATCATCATATGCTTCACTTTTATCGCCCTGCTTAAAACAAAAGTATTCGGAAAAAGACAAGGGAAGCACATGAACTTCATCTCCTCTTCCCTCAAACTCAGTCAATATATCTTTAGATAAGAAAGTATATCCATTTTATAAGAAATATGCAATCATCTCATTTAAATTTTTTCCGTATGCGGCATTTTTATAAACCATGTAAATTTTTCTTTCAACCTTAAAGATATCTACAGCCTCACTACCCTGTCAAACCGCTCAACTCCAGTCATTCTGTGTGAAACCATAATAACCGTTTTATCCTTCATAGGCGAATCCAGTGCCTTAAGAAATACATTTTCACTGTGCGTATCAAGAGCTGAAGATGGCTCATCCATCAGAATAACAGGTGAATCCTTAAGCATTGCCCTCGCAATTGCTATCCGCTGGCGCTGACCACCTGACAGATTCATTCCACCGGCGGTCAGCCTTGTGTCATATCCATCAGGCAGTTCACTGATAAATTCATCTGCATATGCCTGTTTTGCCGCTCTGACGATCATATCCATATCCGGACTGCCTGCTTTATTCCAGCCATATTCAATATTCTCCCGAATCGTACCCTCAAACAGATAACTTTCCTGCGGTACATAAGTAATCATATTCCTCAACTGCATTAAAGAATACTCATTCAACTCCCTGCCATATAATCTGACACTGCCGCTTTGGGCAGGATAGAACCTCAGTAATAGTTTTAAAAATGTGCTTTTACCACAGCCTGATTCTCCTGCCAGCAGAATTTTTTCACCATTTTCCACCTTAAGCCCCTCATAATAAAGCTGTGTATTTTCCATGTCGTCATATGAAAAATGTAGTTTGTAAAGTTCTATAGCAACATTACATTTATCATGCAAATCCACCGTATCAACCTGTGTCTGCGTATTCCAGCCCACACATTCTTCCTGCTCCAACTCAAGGAAATCAAACACATGCCCTGCTCTTACAACCGATGTTGAAAATGCCGCCAGTGAACTTCCTAACCGCTGCATAGCTGAACTCATACTCATCTGCAATGTGACTACAGCCATAACTATTCCGAAATTCAGCTTTCCATCTGCCACAAGCAGTGCGCCCACAATAATTGTACCAAAGCTTCCGATAATCCCCAATAAAAATGCTGCCATCTCAAGTAACGCTTCCATTCTTACCCTCGTCCTTTCTGCCTGTGCTGATTCTTCATTTTCTTTGTAAAAATGTTTCAGCACAATTGACGCTCCCGGATTCATCTTTAATGTAACAAAGCCTGATATTATATCGCTGAACAAGGCTGCCAATTTTGCAGATTTCTTCTGTACATTTTTTGCATGTTTCTTAATAGAATTATTTATCCTGATGGACACAAATGCAGTAAGCACACTGATTATCAGCGCAATGCATGTCAGAATCGTACTGTAAAAACACATTGCAATAACCGACGCAATAACAATCACAATCTTTCCTGACACCCAGTATACATGTGAAAACCATGCCGTTTTTAAAGAGTCAGCGTCCATATTAAGAGTTCTCATCGCTTCTGCGCTATGTGTATCATCATAAAATTTCATATTCATATCCAGCAGTTTTTCAAATAGTCTTAACTTAAGGTCATACACCATTCTTCTTACAAGATGAATATGAAAATACCGCAGATATGGAAAAAGACATTTGCATATGACTATAATCACACATACTATTACCGCTGTCCTAAACATCTGCATATTCTGAAATTCAATCGCATTAATAGTCTGTTTGGTGACATAAGAATACAGAACCTGCAAAGCTGACTCGGTAATTAATGTGATAATCAGAATCAGCCAGTAGCGGAATCTGTATTTCCCAATATATTGCAAAAATCTTCTGGTATCTTTCATACTCTGTCCCTCATTTCCTTGTTAATAAATTCCTTGTACATATGTGCATATCTTCCATGCATGGTCATCAGTTCAGAATGTGTTCCCTGTTCCACAATTTCTCCCCTGTCCAGCACATAGATTCTGTCGTAATCACGGATTGTATTTAGTCTGTGTGCAACTGTAATTACCGTACGGTCTTTGGAAATTTCATCAATTGTTTTGCAGATATTAATTTCAGTCTTGGAATCCAAAGCGGAAGTCGGTTCATCAAGCAGAAGAATCTCTGCGCCTTTCACTATTGCACGGGCTATTGAAATCCGCTGTCTCTGTCCGCCTGAAAGATTGCCTCCGTTCTCCGACAAGACGGTTTCAATTCCTTCAGGCAGTTGTTTTACAAATGTTTCACAACCTGCCATATTCAAAGCTTTCATAATATCATCATGCATAGCCTGCGGATTTCCAATTCTTACATTATCTGCAACAGACAACGGAAAAAGTGTGGTCTCCTGTGAAATCAGTGCAATCCTTTCTGTAGCAAACTGTCTTGAAATCAGTTTTAAAATAGTACTTTTTCCGCTCCCACTTTCTCCTGCAAATGCAATTCTTTCGCCAGGCTTCACGCTAAAACTTACATTATGCAAAACATTTTCATCTTTATATGCAAATGACACATTTTCAAAGCTGATTAGCGAATTGCCTTCTTTTTCAACATATTTTTCTTCATAATCAGTCTTTTCAGGCTGGATTTCAATTATTTCAAACACTCTCGAAACTGACACAAGTGCTGTCTGAAAACGCACAACCAACTGATATGTGTATGACAATGGGTCAATTAGTTTCTTAATTATGCTCATATAAGCGATTAACACGCCAATTGTAATTACATTTCTGAATACAAATACGCCTCCTACGCATATGGCAAGTGCCAGCGGAATCTCCTGAATTGCCCTTGAAAGCGGTTCGAGATTATACTGTGCCAGATCAGTTTCATCAGATGTCACAAATGTTTTGTAAAGTGCTTTTTCATACCGGTTCATCATACATTTCTGAAGATTGTATGATTTGATAACTTCTACCCCTGCAAATGCTTCTTCTATATTATTGTTAGTCTGCCCCAGCTCCCTTGCATACTGGTGCTGGCGCAATTTTATCGGTTTTAAAAGCTTTATATTGATTGGAACTATAATTGCAAGTGGCATCAGACATATTGCCGCCAATGGCGGATTCATTAAAAATAAATATACTGAATATACAATCGTAATGACCGGCACATATAAACAATCCTTGAAATATCCCGACATGAACCCCGCCAATCCCTCAATATCCTCAGTAATGCGCTCCATCATGTCACCATAATTACATTTATTGATGTATTCAGGTGATGCCTTCATCAGCGCATTTACCGCATCATTTCTAAGATCCTGCAGCAAACCTGCTCCAACAAAGCCAGTCATCGCAACAACCATGTAATTAGACACAATTCCTGTGCATATTACAATCAGCATTTTAATTACAATAAAATGAATTGTCTGTTTAAGCGTACCACCGGCAATCAGGTCTATTATCTGCTTTAAAATATCAATAATCATTACCGTAGACACAGACGCCGTCACACTTGATACTGCGGCAAGTGTAATCTGTATCCAATACTTTTTGCTGTACTTTAATAATTTTCCCATATAGACAATTTCCACTCCTTTATATATACTATATGCAAGTATAACTTGTGTAAAATGTGCTAACAATGGCATTTATGCAGCGGATTTTTATACTATTTGCAATCTATGTTTGCAGATAGTGCATATTTAATTATTAAAAATATTTACAGAAATGAGGGATAACATGCCACAGACGGACAGACATAAAAAAAGAGAGATTCCAATTGAATTTGATTTCTATAATACATTAGATAAGCTTCCTGTAGAAAAGAGATGTACTATCATTATGATTTCGTGTGGCAGTACAACTATCAAGATAAATGAACATTTTCAGACTGTGAATGCTCCTGCTGTGCTTTGCATTTCACAATATGATAAGTTTCAATGTATAGAAAAGACACATTTAAGCGCCAAGGCGTTTCATTTTGATCCTTGGTATATTAAAGCATGCCTTAGATTTGAAAATCTTGATGACGACATCAGTATTGATGATAAATATGTTTATGAAAGAAATATGCTTTACATGTTTACCAGACATTCTGGAAATTTTCAGGGAATATTTCATTTAACACCACAGCAGTATATTCACATTAATGAATTAATGCTGATGATTGGTGCTGAAACCTATGCGCAGAGTGACGATTACTGGACCTGCCGCATAAGAAGAATGCTGCGTCAGACGATAAACTGCATATACGATATCTATGTCGACCAGCGCAAATTAAAATTCTACGAATTGTCTGAAAATACTAACCCAGTAACAATATGTACAGACTATATTCATGCCAATTACCAGAATGATATTACCTTAAATTCCCTGTGCGAACTCGTTCACCTTAACCGCACCACATTGAACCAGCGCTTTAAACAGCAGCTAAACTGCGCCTGTATAGAATATCTGCTTCACTACCGCTTAAAGATTGCGCAGGAGCTGCTATCCAATACCAACCTTAAAATCGAAGAAATCTCCAGTCAGTGCGGCTTCAAATATGGCTCGTACTTTAACCGCCAGTTCACGAAATGCTTAGGTATTTCACCGTCTGAATTTCGCAAGAACCCAACTGGATATAGTTCGTTTGAAGGTGGGAAGGTGCGGAAATTGTGAGGATTTGCTATTTTTTAATAGTATACTTGAATTTTCTTATTATCAACAATATATTGTTGATTGAAACTCCCTTTGATAAAGAATACTATATGGCTTTCTTTAGACCAAATTTCAGTTGTTGCAAAATTTGCAACAGTTCAAACTGAAGGGTGACGTACTGTAGAAACAAACATTGATTATTATAATCTTGATGTAGTTATCTCTATCTGATACCGTATAAAGCCTCTTCGTTGAACACAATTTCAGATATGGGCTATTGGAATTTAAAAGAATATATAAAAAAAGATTTTCCTTAGATGATAATAGATTCAAACAATTAGATGGTGAAAACTAGTTTGATGAAATATGGAACTCACCTTATGGGTACATGATGAAATTCATCGTTCAGATATTGAAGTTGCCAAAAACTATCTAACTGAGCAAAAGCTCTGTATGCTTTGAATAACATTGTTACTGCATACCATGATATTGCAGAAGTACATGAGTACATGCCCTTAACCAAGAGCCTATGTATATGAAAGACTGGCTTGAAACCATCGACGATTACCTTAAAATGACACGCCGTGATATTCTTACCAGCAGTGGTCATATCAACCATATACAAGCTATTAAAAAGCTCATGCAGAATATGATAAATAATCAGGCGGAATACTCCTGTGTGAGCATTCTGCCTTGTTCTAATATTTCTTCTTTCCAAATGAATGATACTGTATTGTTATCTTGACATCGTACTCCAAAATAGTCCCCTTTTTAATAGACTCTATTCCATCTACAACTACCATTTGAACAGACCTATCCTTTTTTATCCATCCTGTCTTTAAATCATCAAGTGGCAATGTATACACTTCTGTAAAGCCAACATTTAATAACTCCTGCAGCAGCTCATCAAAATTTCTTTTTATCATCTGACGCGAAGAATATGGAAATATAAGTTCTTTTTTCATATGGTATGCAACAATTATTTCTGCATCATATGGTACCATCATTCCTGCATCTATCCATGATTGTCCGTTTATCATAACCTGTGCCACCTCACCAACACGATAATTGTTATCAATATAAACGTCCTTAACTGGAATAGCTTTGTAATTATTAAATCCTGTTTCCTTTAACATGCTCAAAACATACTCATAACTATCCCCTATCAAGTCATTTATAGAAAATCCTATTTGCAAATTCTTCTTATTAAAAAATAATGCTTTCATTCTTTTTTTTTCTAAGATTCTTTTCATGTTCTTTAACAGCACGCTTTTCTGCACGAATTCGTTCTTCTTCTCTACGACGTTCCTCGGTCTTACGTTCTTGTTCACCTTCCTCTGCTTTATATATTGCATATGCGGCTGCACCAAGGCCAAATGCTATGCTTGCCAAACCTGCTGCAAGCCCAATTCCATCCGATGAATCCTCATCATTATCCTCTTCATCATCGCCTGAAGCATAGTATGTGCAACTATTGTCACTCTCATAATACGAATCACTTACGTCTTCATTTTGATAACAACTTTCATCTGCACCATAATATGTCACAGTTCCATCAGCATTTTTATGCCCCCAGCTTCCGTCATTGCCATAATAGGACGCACTTCCATCAACATTTTTATACCCCCAGCTTCCATCCTCATCATCTGAATTAAACATTTCATTTACATCATCAGAATTCAAGTAATCCCAGCCTTTATCTTTTCCCATAATGACCTCTTTCTCACACTGTAACTCAGCTCACATATCACATCTTATTAACCAAATCCCACAACCATTATCACATGAACTGTATATTATTGCTTATGCATACAATAAATATTTTAAACTCAATAATCATATGTACTTCATTTTTACACTATATATCTGTATTATTCACAATTGCAATCTACGGTAATACTGACATCAATATCAATGTCTTTACCATTAAAGTCTATAGTAACACGTTTATATACACCCTTTTCTACTTATATGGTACAATGCCCTTTTAGATTCGTGCTGTCTACCACGGTCTCAACAGTTGAGACAATAAATGCAAATCGTCTTCTTCATTATTTATGTACTCTTGCCATATACTCACAGGGAGTTGAGTTACCAGATTTCATCGTTTCAACCTGAAATCTGAATCTGGTATCATTTCTTTGCGTTTTCTTCTAATTCCAACATATATTTATCAAAATCGGACATAAACAGTCTATCCTGAATGACACGATATTTCTCAAATTCAGTTTCAGCATGAAGCTTTGCGATCTCAGCAGACACCTTGCCTGCATCCTGCAAAATCCCATAATCAAACATTTCAATAAAACTATTAAGACGTTTCTCCCAATCCTCCATAGTCAATGGGATATGCCTCAGTGTCATATTTTCAGCGAAATCTAAATACGCAGTAACCATACGATTTAATTGTTTCATTTCATCCTGACTTAAATAGTTTTTAGCAATTGTAACATCGCTTTTCTTAATCTTGCCATCTGGAGCATCTGCCCATGTTGTTAATCCCATATGTTCTTTGGTATGGTCTGCTCTTTCTACAATCAGCTCTGATGCCGTATGTCCATGAACCGCAAAATGCATCTTATTCTGAACAGTAGCATAAAATCTTTTTGTTGCAACTGAATTTTTATCATAATCTATTGCAGTAGCATAAAGGTCTGTAATTTTCTGATAAAACTTTCTTTCACTTGCTCTTATTTCGCGAATGCGCTCTAACTGCTCGTCAAAGTACTTTTCTGTCAGATAAGTTCCTCTTTTTAACCTTTCATCGTCCATGACCCAGCCTTTGATGGTGTAATCTTTTGCAATCTGATTCACCCATTTTCTGAACTGAACAGCACGCTCGGAATTGACCTTAAAACCTACAGCAATAATCATTTGAAGATTATAATGTTTTGTATCACGAGCAACCTGACGGGAACCTTCCATTTGAACTATTCGGAATTTTCGAATAGTTGCCGCTTCCTCCAATTCACTATCTGCATAAACTTTTTTAATATGCTCATTTATCGTTGGTAAACCAACGTCATATAATGTAGCCATCATCTTCTGTGTCAGCCATATATTCTCGTCCTCATAACGCATCTCAACGCTGTCCTGCTGTTCACCAACAGAAGCAACATAGGTCAAATATTCTGCTGCGCTGGAACGGATTGTTATTTCTTCTTTTTTCTTTTTCAAACAAAATCCCCCTTTTTATTATCTTACTGAGATATGAGATAAATTGCTGATGTTTTATATATCTTTTCTCCCCAGCAGACACACCGTCTCCACATGCCATGAGTGCGCAATAAAGATGCACATCCCATGACTTATCCGTCAAGTTTGGGCTCTAAAATGATACAACAGTCCCCTATCGGACCTGCAAAAATAAAGCAAGATGCATCACTTTGCACCTGCCATAGAAAAAGATTAGATTTGTTTTTGAGATACAGGTCTAACTGACCTGCGCGTGATTTGTGCTCTGCTCTTTCTCTATGGTCCACTTACCCCATTGATAATTTCTAGGATATTGTACCATAGATTGTTTGTTTCGGAAATTACTTTCCTCTAAAAATGGGCAGACTCAAATAACTAAACCTCATCCTTTTAGATACTTGAGTCTACCATTTTCATCAAATTTCTTCACTTTTATCAGCCTCTTCTGATTTTAGCATTTTACAAATAATAATGTTCTTCTTTCTCCTCCTATATGTGAACAATACCTTTAATTTACTACCTCTTGCACATAACAATTCTTGTTCTCCCCCTCTATTACTAATCAAGTCTATGTATAACCCCTTAGTTCCCTTCGGTATCATAATTTTTAGCAATGTGTTGTATGAACCAAATTCTTCTTTCAATGACGATTTTACAAGACCGACTCCCATGTATCCTTTATCTTCTATTATTGCACCCCAGTTAATATAACGTCTATTCGTACTTATACACAGTTCTCTATAATCCAAAAATCTATATCCCCAAATATTCTCTGGGACATACGATTTATTTAGACGTTTATCCATAACCGCTTGCATTTCCTCAAGTTCATCTTCTGGAAAAGTAAAGCCCGTATAACCATATCTGTTTTTTTTATTAATGGCCAATCCCCAATTTCCACCACAATAAAATGAAAACCATTTATTTTCAAGTGCATCTACTCTTAATTCTTGTATCTCCTCTTCAGAAAAATCTCCTTTTAAATATATTTCAGGATTTTCTGTATCATAATTTCTCCTTAACTTTCCACCAAGTTGATACTCCGGCAACCAATATGAATAATTTTTATTCCCCCAATCTCTTGCTTCATCAATGCTAGAAAATCTTCTATATATCTCTCTCATATTTTTCTCCAAACGTACTACCGCATTCCTTAATCTGCATCTGGATCAATCCTAATATCAATTGGTCTAACACGCCTATTTTTCTTATTTTCCACAATACTGCATC
>OHQQ01001530.1_pt1 | contig 10095 bp, 9 predicted proteins | sample 1578211 | NCBI WGS metagenome assembly OHQQ01 (sample SAMEA3879539, study PRJEB24766) | human gut metagenome | biome: human-associated habitat; feature: feces | place: USA | collected 1985/1987
TAAAATTCAGTGTATTGACAATCTTACAGAGATAGTGGTACGGTAATACAGTAATTTCGGCAAAGGCCGATGATTTTGGAGTTTTACAAATTACATAACGAATATTGAGGTGCGAAAAAATGCAGGAAATGAAACCAATCAAAGAAGGTAAAGTACGAGAAATTTACGACAACGGTGACAGTCTGATTATGGTCGCAACTGACCGCATCAGTTGTTTTGACGTAATTCTTAAGAATATTGTTTCCAAGAAAGGAACTGTTCTGACGCAGATGTCTAAATTCTGGTTCGACCTGACAAAAGACATTCTTCCAAACCACATGATCTCTACTGACGTAAAAGATATGCCTGAATTTTTCCAGACTCCTGAATACGAAGGCAAGAGCATGATGTGCCGCAAGCTGAACATGCTTCCTCTGGAGTGCATCGTCCGCGGTTATATCACAGGAAGCGGCTGGGCAAGCTACAAAGAAAACGGCACGGTGTGTGGCATTAAGCTTCCAGAAGGACTGGTAGAGTCTGATAAGCTTCCGGAGCCGATTTATACACCGAGTACCAAGGCAGATCTGGGCGATCATGATGAGAATATTTCCTTCGAGCAGTCTGTAGATGTGTTGGAGAAAATTTATCCTGGAAAAGGACTTGATTACGCAACACAGATCAAGGATTGCACCATCGCTCTCTACAAGAAATGTGCAGAGTATGCACTTTCCAAAGGAATTATCATTGCAGATACCAAGTTTGAGTTCGGTCTGGACGAGAACGGTAAAGTCGTTCTCGGTGATGAGATGCTTACACCGGACAGCTCCAGATTCTGGCCACTGGAAGGGTACAAGCCGGGACAGGGACAGCCTTCTTTCGACAAGCAGTATGTCAGAGACTGGCTCAAGGCAAATCCGGACAATGATTTCCTTCTTCCGGAAGAAGTTGTTACAAAGACCGTTGATAAGTACAAAGAAGCATATGAGCTTCTGACAGGTAAGCCTTTTACAAGATAGATATAGGAGATCACAATGATTCAGAATAACAGTTATGATGCGGATACACTTCATGAGGAGTGTGGCGTCTTCGGAATGTATGATTTTGACGGTGCAGATGTAGCATCGACAATATATTATGGACTGTTTGCCCTGCAGCACCGTGGCCAGGAGAGCTGCGGTATTGCAGTCAGCGATACCAGCGGTCCTAAGGGCAAGGTCCTTTCCTACAAGGGAATGGGACTTGTAAATGAAGTGTTCGCACCGGAAAATCTTGAGCAGATGAAGGGGGACATCGGAGTCGGACATGTACGTTACTCAACGGCCGGTTCTTCTACCCGTGAAAATGCCCAGCCACTCGTGTTAAATTATGTCAAAGGTACATTGGCACTTGCCCACAATGGCAATCTGATCAATGCACCGCAGCTTCGTAAGGAGCTGGAATATACGGGAGCAATTTTCCAGACCACCATTGATTCTGAGGTGATTGCCTACTATATTGCGAGGGAACGGTTGAATTCCCAGTCAGCAGAAGAAGCTGTGCGCCGTGCGTGTCAGCGTCTTAAGGGAGCTTACGCACTGGTTGTGACAAGTCCGCGTAAATTGATCGGGGCGCGTGACCCATACGGCTTTAAGCCGCTTTGTATCGGAAAGCGTGACAATTCTTATATTATCACATCGGAAACCTGTGCACTTGACACCATTGGTGCAACATTTGTGCGTGATGTGCTGCCGGGAGAAGTTGTGACCATTTCTCCGGAAAAAGGTATTGAGTCCGATATGACCATGGCACTTCCGAAAGAAAAGGAAGCACGCTGTATTTTTGAGTACATCTATTTTGCAAGACCGGACAGTCATATTGACGGGGTGAGTGTATATGCAAGCCGGATCAAGGCCGGAAAGTTTCTGGCACAGGATTCCCCGGTAGAGGCAGATCTGGTGACAGGTGTGCCGGAGTCCGGAAATGCTGCAGCACTTGGCTATTCTCTGGCATCCGGGATTCCGTATGGTACAGCCTTTGTCAAGAACAGCTATGTGGGACGTACGTTTATCAAGCCAAAGCAGAGCAGCAGGGAATCCAGCGTACAGGTGAAGCTGAATGTGCTGCGTGAGGCAGTGGCAGGGAAACGTGTCATTATGATCGATGATTCGATTGTAAGAGGTACGACATCGGATCGTATTGTGCGCATGTTAAGGGATGCAGGAGCAACCGAGGTGCATGTACGCATCAGTTCTCCGCCATTTTTATGGCCTTGTTATTTCGGAACCGATATTCCGGCGCGTGAGCAGTTGATTGCCTACAACCGTACGATTGAAGAGATCTGCCAGATTATCGGAGCAGATTCCCTTGGTTATCTCGGAATCGACCGTCTGAAAGAAATGGCGGAAGGACTTCCGATCTGTACCGGCTGTTTTACGGGCAAATACCCGATGGAACCGCCGAAACAGGACATTCGCGGAGAGTATTATGACAAAGAGATTGATCTTGAGCGCAAGATGAGCCGATAAATTGTTACCAATGTATTCAAATAAAAGGAGAAGAACATGAGCACAGACAGATATACAAGCCCTCTTTCCGAGCGTTATGCCAGCAAGGAAATGCAGTACATTTTTTCCCAGGATATGAAGTTTTCCACATGGAGAAAACTCTGGATCGCACTGGCTGAGACAGAGATGGAACTCGGACTTTCCGAGAATGGAAAGCCGGTCATCACACAGGATATGATTGATGAGATGAAAGAACATGTCAATGATATTAATTATGATGTAGCAGTTGCACGTGAAAAACTGGTGCGTCATGATGTCATGAGTCATGTGTATGCTTATGGACAGCAGTGCCCGAAGGCAGCCGGTATCATTCATCTGGGGGCTACTTCCTGCTATGTCGGAGATAATACAGACATCATCATTATGAATGAGGCATTAAAGCTCGTACATAAAAAACTGGTCAGCGTGATTGCGGAGCTGTCCAATTTTGCAGAAAAATATAAGGATCAGCCGACCCTTGCATTTACGCATTTCCAGCCGGCACAGCCGACAACAGTCGGAAAGCGTGCAACACTCTGGACACAGGAGTTTCTGATGGATCTGGAGGATCTGGAGTATGTACAGAGTACGTTAAAACTGCTCGGATCGAAAGGAACGACCGGTACACAGGCAAGTTTCCTGGAACTTTTTGACGGGGATCAGGAGACGATCGATAAGATTGATCCGATGATCGCAGAGAAAATGGGATTTAAGTCCTGCTATCCGGTTTCCGGACAGACCTATTCCCGTAAAGTGGATACCCGTGTTTTAAATGTTTTAGCAGGGATTGCTGCCAGTGCGCATAAGATGTCTAACGATATCCGTCTTCTGCAGCATTTAAAAGAAGTAGAGGAGCCATTTGAAAAGAACCAGATCGGATCTTCTGCGATGGCATACAAGCGCAACCCGATGCGGAGTGAGCGTATCGCTTCCCTGTCCCGCTATGTGATGGTAGATGCATTAAATCCGGCCATTACTTCTGCAACACAGTGGTTTGAACGTACACTTGATGATTCTGCCAACAAGCGTCTGTCGGTTCCGGAAGGATTCCTTGCAATCGATGGTATCCTGGATCTGTGCTTAAATGTTGTAGATGGCCTGGTGGTATATCCGAAGGTAATTTACAAGCACTTTATGGCAGAGATTCCATTCATGGCAACCGAAAATATTATGATGGATGCCGTAAAAGAGGGTGGAAACCGTCAGGAACTGCACGAGAAAATCCGTCAGCTGTCCATGCAGGCAGGAAAGACCGTCAAGGAAGAGGGTAAGGATAACAATCTGGTAGATCTGATTGCAGCAGATCCGGCTTTTGGTCTGACAAAAGAACAGATCGAGGCAAACTTAAAACCGGAGCTGTATGTGGGTCGTGCACCGCGTCAGGTGGAAGTATTCCTGCGTGATGTGGTTCGTCCAGTGCTGGATGCACACAAAGAGGAACTCGGCGTTACTGCAGAAATTAACGTATAAATGAACCTATAAACAGACCGGTCGGTTATGCTAAGAAAGATCTCCCATAACATGGGTGGTCTTTCTTTTTCTTTGAATTTGAATAAATTTCTTTCTTTTTCACACAATAATGAAAAAAGGAGGACAACAGGAATGGGTCTGATGATCAAAATTATTGAAATTCATGGAAGGGAAATTCTGGATTCAAGAGGAAATCCTACGGTTGAGGTGGAAGTGACCGCGCAGACAGAGACAACGGGAAAGAAGACTACGGGCAGGGAATCTGTGCCATCCGGAGCCAGTACCGGAAGATTTGAGGCGATTGAGCTGCGGGATGGACAGGAACGTTATTTTGGGCTTGGCGTACAGCGCGTTGTGGATCACATCAACACAAAGATCCGCAGGGAGCTGTTGGGAATGAATGTGCTGGAACAGGTACAGATTGACCGCAAACTTGTGGAACTGGATGGGACAGACAACAAAGGAAATCTGGGGGCCAATGCTTTACTTGGTGTTTCTTTAGCCTGTGCGCGCTGCGCAGCGGCAGCACTGGATATGCCGTTGTACCGTTATCTGGGAGGACCGAATGCAAAAAAATGGCCGATGCCGATGATGAATGTCATAAATGGCGGAGCTCACGCAAAGAATTACCTGGATTTTCAGGAATTTATGATTGTACCGGTCGGAGCCGAGTCGTTTCCGGATGCACTCCGGATGGGTGCGGAAATTTATCATTTTCTGAAAAAAATTTTGCAGAAAGAAGGCAAACTGACGGCAGTGGGGGATGAAGGCGGATTTGCACCGGATTTTTCCAGTGCGGGAGAAGTGTTTGCATGTCTGCAGCGTGCCGTGGAGGAAGCCGGATATAAGGTGGGCAGCGATGTTGCATTTGCCATGGATGCGGCAGCATCCGAGCTGTACAGTGAGGAAGACGGAATGTATCATTTTCCGGGAGAAGCGCAGACACATGCAGAGGTGGATGTCAATCTGCGGCGTCCGGACACGCAGGGAGGTGCCTATACATCCGAAGCACATGTGAAAACGCAGGAGATCACCGAAAAAAAAGAAGTCCTGCGCAGTGCACAGGAAATGATTTCACTGTATGAAGAACTTACCACGGAATATCCGCTGATTTCCATTGAGGACGGTCTGGATGAAGACGACTGGGAAGGCTGGCAGGAATTGACAAAGCGCATGAAAGAACAGGTGATGCTGGTAGGGGATGATCTGTTTGTCACGAATGTGAAACGAATCCGGTGCGGAATGGATCTTAAGGTGGCAAATGCTGTGCTGATTAAGGTCAATCAGATCGGAACGCTTACGGAAGCCATGGATGCGATTGAACTGGCACAGAAGAACGGCTATAAGGCAATTATTTCACATCGTTCCGGAGAAACGGAAGATTCTTTTATTGCAGATCTCGCGGTGGCAGTAAATGCCGGCTGGATCAAGACAGGCGCTCCGTGCAGAGGAGAGCGCACTGCCAAGTATAACCAGCTTCTGCGGATCAGTGAAACATTATAAGAGATTCAGACGTTTGGACATGATCTCCGGATTGACCGCTTCCGAGATGGCGGTGTGTTTGTCGATCCGTCCGTCTTTATAAAGCTGTAAGATGCTGCTGTCCATGGCGATCATATTTTCTGCGGCAGAAGTGTAGATAATACCGTTGATCTGGTGGACTTTTCCTTCGCGGATCAGATTGCGGATGGCAGGGGTGAGCACCATGATCTCAAATGCAGGGATCATTTCCCCGTTTACCGAAGGAAGAAGCTTCTGGCAGAATACGGCCAATGGTATTGGCCGCACCGATGGTGTGGAGTGAGGAAAAGATCATATGACCGGTTTCTGCGGCCGTGACAGCGGTGTTTATGGTTTCATAATCGCGCATTTCCCCGAGGAGAATGACGTCCGGGCTCTGGCGCAATGCAGCACGAAGTGCCGTCAGATAGCTTGCGGTATCGGTATTGATCTCCCGCTGGGAAGCAATGCTTTCCATTTCGCCGGTCCGGGAACCGATTACAATCCAGCTGGCGTACATCTGGGAAAAGATGCCGGACAGCAGCAGTGCTTTGTCGAATGATTCCCCGTGGCGGATATTCTCGTGACATTTGTCGATAAGTGCCTGCATATGCGGATTATTGACAAGTTCGCGTGCCAGGGTAAGACCGATATTACTGTCGAGTCCGCTGGAGAGAACCAGATACAGGCAGTTTGCAACGCGTCCTGAGGCAACCGTCATGGCAAGTTTCTGTCCGAGGAACAATACGCGCCCGAGATCGGTGTGATATAAAATCATACAGATGATAAGCAATACCAGAAAGGCAATGATAAATCCAAGCATATAATGATTGAGAATGGTACTGATGTGCAGAAGCGTCCGTGCGGTCCCGGTCAGCTCGCTTCCGAGTTCGGCATAAACTTTGGAAAAAACAGGTACGACTTTTGCATCAGAACCAGAATCACGGCGATCATCAGAAAGGTCATGACTGCAGCGTAATCAAAACAGATTCCTTTCTCAGCGGTGAAAACCTCATCGGTATCGGGAAGATATCCGCTTGTTACACTGGAAGCTTTGGAATAATCATAGGTAAAATGTGTAATGATATAATTATATACACTGCTGATGATGTACAGATCGCTGGAAGCACCGTCTGCAAGTTCTTCGGCCTTGGCCACAGGGAGGGAATCGGCGGTGAAGTTCACGTACTTTGGGAACATCCACCAGTGAACAGACAGACACACAGTAATATAATCGGAATAAATCTGTACATTTGACAGGATTTCATGGTATACTCCTAATGATACAGTAAGTTCTATATTATCTGTGTTATATTATAAAGTGGAAATGAAAAGGAAAATTGTGAAATATAAAAAAATGTTGAAAAGACTTTTCTTTTATGATATAATTAGTTAGTCGTGAGTTTAGAATTAGGAGGTGGAAATCGTGACCGTTTTAAATACGATTTTAACTATTGTATTTATTATACTGAGTATTGTAATTACAGTGATTATCTTAATGCAGGAGGGGAAATCTGCAGGTCTTGGCGCGATCGCCGGAGCAGCAGATACTTACTGGGGCAAAAATAAGGGACGTTCCATGGAAGGAATGCTTGTAAAGCTTACAAGAATTTTTGTGATCCTGTTCCTTGTCATTGCAATGGTTCTGAATTTGGGAATCTGGTAGAAACCGGAAGCTGTCGATTACATCGGCAGCTTTTTTCATTATATAAGGAGAAGATCTGGGTATGGACGCAAAGTATGAACAGCGGAAAAAAATGATATATGACTTTATGTGCGATGATATGTATGTCCCGATGAAAATCAAGGAACTGGCGATTGTCCTCGGTGTGAAAAAAGATCAGCGCCCACAGTTGGAACAGATTCTGAATGATTTGATGATGGAGGGGCGCATCGTCTGCTCCAAGAGAGGAAAGTTCAGCAAATCCGAAGAGAAAAAGATCGTAGGCACGTTTCAGGCACATCCGAAAGGATTTGGATTTGTCAGTGTGGAGGGGGAAAAGGAAGATATCTTTATTCCGGAATCCGAGACCAATGGTGCGATGCATATGGATACGGTAGAGATTTCCGTATCACCGGCAGTGACCGGACGCCGCAGGGAGGGAAAGGTGCTGCATGTGCTTGAACGGGGCATGAAGCAGGTGGTATGCACGTATCAGCTGAATAAAAATTTTGGATTTGCAGTGCCGGATAATCCAAAGTTCGGGTCGGATATTTTTATTCCGCTGGAGCGTTCGAAAGGAGCTGTAAACGGTCATAAAGTTGTTGTTGAGATCACGCAGTACGGAAAAAAGGGAAAGAATCCGGAAGGAAAAGTGGTAGAGATTCTCGGGCATATCAATGATCCGGGGGTGGATATCCTTTCTATTGTGCGCGCTTACGGTCTTCCGGTGGAATTTGATCCGAAGGTCATGACGCATGTAGAGCATGTGGCAAAGCCGGTATCGGAAGCGGATATGGCAGGACGCATGGATTTCAGGGACTGGCAGACGGTCACGATCGACGGGGAGGATGCGAAGGATCTTGACGATGCGATCACACTGACAAAAGAGGGAGATAACTATAAGCTTGGCGTGCACATTGCGGATGTTTCAAACTATGTGCAGGAGCACAGCGCACTGGATGTGGAGGCATTATCCCGCGGTACATCTGTTTATTTAGTCGACCGCGTGATCCCGATGCTGCCGCATAAATTGTCAAATGGGATCTGTTCTTTAAATGCAGGCGAAAACCGCCTCACCTTAAGCTGTGTGATGACGATCGATGCGAAGGGAAATGTGATCGATCACACGATCGCAGAGTCCGTGATCAAAGTCGACCGCCGCATGAGTTATACCAGTGTGAAAAAAATCCTTGAAGATCATGATGAAAATGAAATCAGAGAGTATGAAGAACTGGTTCCGATGTTTGAACTGATGCAGGAACTGGCTGCGATTCTGCGCAAAAAACGTATGAAGCGCGGCTCGATCGATTTTGATTTTCCGGAGACGAAGATCGTGCTCGATGACAAGGGAAAACCGGTCGAGATTAAGCCTTACGAGCGGAATGTTGCAACGAAGATCATCGAAGATTTCATGCTGATCGCCAATGAAACGGTAGCGCAGGATTATTTCTGGCAGGAACTGCCGTTTGTATACCGTACACATGACAACCCGGATACTGAAAAAATCAAGAAGTTATCGACATTTATCAATAATTTTGGTTATTCTATCCATATCGGACAGGACGAAGTGCATCCGAAAGAACTGCAGAAGCTGCTGCAAAAGATCGATGGAACGCCGGAGGAGGCACTGATCAGCCGGCTGACACTGCGTTCCATGAAGCAGGCAAAGTATACGACCATGAGCACCGGTCATTTTGGACTGGCAACACCTTATTACTGTCATTTTACATCACCGATCCGCAGATACCCGGATCTGCAGATCCATCGTATTATCAAGGACAATCTGCGCGGACGGATGAATGCAAAGAAAATAGAGCATTATGACAAGATCCTGCCGGAAGTTGCGAAACATTCGAGCGAGATGGAGCGCCGTGCGGATGAGGCTGAGCGTGAGACCGACAAGCTGAAAAAGGTGGAATATATGTCAGAGCGTATCGGTGAGGTGTTTGAGGGTGTGATCTCCGGCGTGACCGAATGGGGATTTTATGTGGAACTTCCGAATACGGTGGAGGGGCTCGTACATGTGACAACACTTGTAGATGATTATTTCCATTATAATGAAAGTACTTATGAGCTGGTTGGCGAGGTGACGAACATCCGCTATAAACTAGGACAGCGCGTACATGTCATGGTGACAGGAACTGACAAGATACTGCGTACAATCGACTTTCGTGTGGTGCGGGAGAATGAGGAAGAATAAAAAATCATCTTGCGTTCCCCGGCATTTCGGGGTATACTATACAGGCTGGATATTGGATAAGAAAGGAAGGGCATGATGGCAAAGACAGAAAAAAAACTGATTGCGAACAACAAAAAAGCCTACCATGACTTTTTCTTAGAGGAGCGTTATGAAGCTGGCATTGAGCTGCATGGCACGGAAGTAAAATCCATGCGCATGGGAAAATGCAGTATCAAGGAAGCGTTTATCCGTATCGAGAACGGAGAAGTCATTATTTATGGCATGCACGTCAGTCCTTATGAAAAGGGAAATATCTTCAACCGCGATCCACTGCGTCCGAAGAAGCTTCTGATGCACAAGTCAGAGATCCGCAAGCTGATCGGAAAAATCGCAGAAAAGGGTTATACTTTAGTTCCAGTTGAGGTATACTTTAAAGGAAGTCTTGTAAAAGTTGATATTGCGCTTGCAAAAGGTAAGAAGCAGTATGATAAGCGTCAGGATATTGCAAAGAAGGATATGCGGCGTGAGGCGGAGCGGGATTTCAAAGTAAAGAATCTGTACTAAAGAAATTTATGGAAAAAGAATGGATGATGTGGTCTTTTTGATTCACAGGAAATGATATCTTGTGTATGAAAGGGCTGCATCTGAAATATATATTTATGGGCTTGTAATGGTTTCGACAGGGATCATGAAGCTGGAGAAGCGAGTCGCACGGGATGCGTCAAATTCCAAAATTAAAATTAAACGCTGAAGATAATTTAGCATACGCTGCCTAATGGCAG
>OHQQ01001537.1_pt1 | contig 10066 bp, 8 predicted proteins | sample 1578211 | NCBI WGS metagenome assembly OHQQ01 (sample SAMEA3879539, study PRJEB24766) | human gut metagenome | biome: human-associated habitat; feature: feces | place: USA | collected 1985/1987
CCGACCTGCGCCACTACTTCGACAAGAACGGCGGCAACCTGGGCGCTATGGGCTGCGTGGCCTTCCTGTTCAACCAGAAGGGTGTCATCGACATCTCTCTGGAGGACAAGGACGCCGACGAGGCCATGATGGATGCTCTGGACGCCGGTGCCGAGGACTTTGACGCCAGCGAGGACGCTGCCGAGATCACCACCGATCCCGAGAACTACTCCGCTGTGGTCAAGGCTCTGGAGGAGAAGGGCTACGAGATCCTGTCCGACGACCTGGCCATGGTGCCCATGACCACCACTCGTCTGACCGACCCCGACCAGCTGAAGGCCATGGGCAAGCTGCTGGACGCTCTGGAAGAGAACGACGACGTGCAGAATGTCTGGCACAGCCTGGAGAACGAAGAGGACCTGCCGGAATAACCGGGAGCGCTTCGGAATAAGAACGGAAAAAGCTGCTTTTTGCGTGCACTGCACGGGAAGGGCAGCTTTTTTGTTTGCAGTGCCGGCGATTGAATTGAATGGTGCTTCGTGATATAATAAAAGAACAGAAGGAAGGTGCAGATGATGAGCAACCGAGAATATGCCCACACATTATTGGATCGCATCCCGGAAAGCAGACTGGCCTACATTGTTTATTATCTGGAAGGTGCAGCGGTCCCGGATGAAGCTGAAACACCGAATGCGGAAACGCAGGAAGCCTTTGAGGAACTGGACAACGGCGGCGGTCATGCCTACAACGGACCGGTCGAAAATCTGATCAGTTCGTTGCTGGAGGACGAAAGTGCTTGAAGTAAAATACTCCACCCGGTTCAAAAAGGACCTGAAGGTATGCCAGAAGCGGCATTACGACATGAACCTGCTGCAGCAGGTCATCAACGTGCTGGCAGTCCCGGCGGCACTTCAGCCCCAAAACAAGGACCACAGCCTGACGGGCAGCTATATCCCGCATCGGGAATGCCACATTCAGCCGGATTGGCTGTTGATCTATTACCAGACGGATACCGAACTCTATCTGTATCGCACGGGAACGCATGCAGACCTGTTTGGATTGTAAGGCAGCACCCTGCCGCTCGATTGGAGCGGCAGGGTGCATTGTTTTAGGGCGGCAAAGCGGCGCTTCCAGAAACTTTCATGAAGAAACACCGGACGTGACGCATTTTCAGGCGTCGAATTTGTGTGAAAACCATATCCTTTTGCGGGGGCCTGTGGTATACTTCAGGAGAGAGGAACCAGAAAAAGGACAAGCGTGGAGGAAGTGCGGATGAGTGAACAGGAGCGGATCATGAACGTTGCCCTGCTGCTGTGGGGCGGCTGTTTCTGCCTGACGGCGGCGTTCTGCCTGTCCATGGGAAATGACCACAACCGGGAAAAACGCAACTGGCTGCTCTGGATGGAGCTTTCGGCGGCTGCGCTGCTGTGCTGCGATGCGGCCGCCTGGTTCGTGCAGGGCACGCCGGGGGAAGCAAGCCACCTCATCATGGTCGCCACCAACTTTGTGGTGTATGCGGGGCTGTATCTGGTGCTGTTCCTGTTCAACCACTATGTGGGCTGCTACCTGCGGGAGGACGGCTGTCTTTGCGCTCCGAAACGCAGCCGGGCGGTGGACATTACCTGCGCCGTGGGCATCGGGCTGGTGTTCGTGTCCCAGTTCAGCCCACTGCTCTACTACATCGACGCCCAGAATATCTACCACCGCAGCGATGCCTTCCCGCTGTCCATGGTGCTGCTGCTCATCGGCATGGGCACAGAGACCACCATGATGGCCCAGTTTTACCAGAAACTCACGATGGGACGCCGCATCGCCATGTTCGGCTGTGTGGTCCTGCCGCTGTCGGTGGCAGCGTGTCAGGTGTTCCAGGACGACATTTCCCTCATCAGCCTGTCGGTGGGGGCATCCATGATCCTGCTGTTCGTGGTGGCCACCAGCGCCCAGAACCGGGAGCTGGCCGTCTCAGAACGGACCAAGGAGCAGATCCGCCAGCGTCTGGAGATCGCCACCGTGCTGAACAGCTGCGTGGGCAAGCTGAACTCCGACACCGACATCGACGTGGGCATCAACAACCTGCTGGCCACTGTGAACGGCTATTTTCAGGCCGACCGCACCTATGTGTTTGAGATCGACCCGGACCGGGACGTGCTCATCAACACCTTTGAGTACATCTGCGGGCAGGAGGTAAGTGCCCAGATGGACAATCTGCAGGAGGTGCCTGTTTCGGTCATCGAGGTCTGGATGCAGAACTTCCGGCAGGGCCGTTCCTATTATATGTCCGATCTGGAGCAGGAGCGGGGCCAGCCCAGCTATGAGATGCTGAAGGCGCAGCAGGTGTGGCGCCTGCTGGCCGTGCCGTTGATGAAAGGCGGAGCCATGGTGGGCTTTCTGGGGGTGGACAACCCCCGCGCGCACTACGATGACGCGACCCTGCTGGCGTCCATCCAGTTCTTTGTGACCAACAGTCTGGACCGCAAAAAGCAGCAGGCCTATCTGGAAAAGCTCAGCTACCGCGACATGCTCACCGGCCTGTACAACCGCAACCGATACATCGAGCGGCTGGAAGCCTACAAGCAGGTGCAGGATCAGCAGATCGGTGCCATCTACATCGACCTGAACGGCCTGAAAAAGGTGAATGACGAGCAGGGCCACCGCGCCGGTGACGAGCTGATCGTGCGGGCGGCGGGCACCATTGCGGGCATTTTTGCCGAGGACGCCTACCGGGTGGGCGGTGACGAGTTCGTGGTGATCCTGCTGGATGTGAGCCGCGAGGATTTTGCCCGCAAGACCGAGCAGCTGCGCCGCCAGATGCAGGAAAACAGCGTGGATGCGTCCATCGGCGGGGTATGGCAGGCCAGCACCGAGAACCTGGAGGACCTGCTGCGCCTGGCCGATGAGAACATGTACAGGGAAAAGAAGCGCTACTACAGCCAGGCCGATGCCGCCCGGAAACCGGAAAGCTGACCGGCCTGCACGGACAAAGGACGAAGAAATCCGACAAAGGTGTTCTATTCTGCTCACGCTTTGCTATAGCAGGGTGAATGATTTTCATCTAAATTGACAAATTTCAACCTGATTACTATAATTAAAAAAGTGTTTCTCGGTTATGGACGATGGTGTTTATGCAGCCGCAAGATGCCATCGTTTTTCTATTCGCTTTTTCTGTCCGTGTGCCAAGGACAGACGTCTGCATTGTGAGACGCAGATGCGGGAAAGTGCCTGGCTCAGACCGGGAACGCCAAAATAGTATTTCATTGATAGGAATGGAGTGGCATCAAACGATGGCAAAGTACATCATCAAGCGTGTCGCAATGGGCATCTTCAGCATCTTCATTGTGGCCACGGTTACCTTTTTTGTCATGAACTTGGTCCCCGGCGGCCCGTTCGTGGCAGAAAAGTCCATCAGTGCGGCTGCTCAGCAGGCACTGGCCGAGAAATACGGCCTGGACAAGCCGCTGGGTGTGCAGTACGTCAATTACATGAAGAGCCTGCTGCACGGCGACCTGGGCCTGAGCCTGCGTCAGCGTGGCCGCACGGTCAACGAGATCATCGCCAGCAAGCTGCCGGTGTCCTGCCGCCTGGCAGGCGTGGCGGTGCTGGTGGCCCTGTGCATCGGCATCCCGCTGGGCTGTATCTCGGCTTACAACCGCGGCAAGTGGCTGGACAACACCATCATCGTGTTCGCAACCTGCGGCATTGCGATCCCGAGCTTTATTTCCAGCGTGCTGCTGCTGTATGAGTTCGGTATGAACCTCAAGCTGCTGCCCACCGTGGGCCTGAACAGCGCTGCAGCGTATATCATGCCGGTCACCGCACTGGCGATCTACCCCTCTGCATACATCACCCGCCTGATGCGTTCCAGCCTGCTGGACGTCATGGGTCAGGACTACATGCGCACCGCCCGTGCCAAGGGCGTGTCCCAGTTCATGATCCTGTTCAAGCATGCGCTGCGCAATGCCATCCTGCCGGTCATCACCTACGTCGGCCCCATGCTGGCCAGCCTGATGACGGGTTCCTTCGTGGTGGAGAAGATCTTCTCCGTGCCCGGCCTGGGCCGCGACTTCGTGTCTGCCATCACCAACCGTGACTATACCCTGATCATGGGCACCACCATCCTGCTGTCCAGCATGGTCATTATCGCCAACGTGGTCGTTGATATCCTTTATAAGATCATCGACCCGCGCATCAAGCTGCAGTAAAAAAGGAGGAACGCGTTATGGAAAACATCAAAAAGAATCCTCTCAGCCTGCAGCTGAACGCTGACGACTTTCTGCCTGCCAGCAACGAGGAAAAGCAGAGCCTTGTGATCATGCGCGAGAGCGTCAACTTCTGGAAGGACGGTCTGCGCCGCCTGAAGAAGAACAAGATCGCCATGGTCAGCTTTGTGTTCATCATCGCCATTGCAATCTTTGCCTACCTGCTGCCCGCCGTGTGGCCCTACAGCTACGCCGAGCAGGTGAAGGGCAGCAACAATCTGGCACCGTTCGAGTACTCTGCCTCTGAGCAGGCCCGCATCGACGCCGGCGAAAAGGTATTCCCGCACATTCTGGGCACCGACCGTATGGGCCGTGACTTTGCAGTGCGTATCATGATGGGCACCCGCGTGTCCCTGTCCGTCGGCCTGATCGCCTCGGTGCTGGTGCTGATCATCGGTGCCACCTACGGTGCTGTGTCGGCCTTTGCCGGCGGCTGGGTGGACAACATCATGATGCGTATCACGGATATCCTGTACACCATCCCGGATATCCTGCTGATCATCCTGCTGGGCATGGCCCTGAAGGAGCCCCTGGAAAGTCTGGCCACCAAGCCCGGCTTCAAGTGGATGCAGACCCTGGGCCCCAACATGATCTCCATCTTCATCATCTTTGCTCTGCTGTACTGGGTGGGCATGGCGCGTATCGTGCGCAGCCAGATCCTGATCCTGAAGGAGAGCGAGTACGTCACCGCTGCCCGCGCACTGGGCGCTTCCAGCGGCCGTATCATCAAGAAGCACCTGCTGACCAACTGCATCGGCACCCTGATCGTGACCACCACCCTGCAGATCCCGGCTTCCATCTTCACCGAGAGCTACCTGAGCTTCATCGGTCTGGGTGTTGCAGCCCCGCTGCCGTCTCTGGGTTCTCTGGCCACCGATGCCGTCAAGGGCATGAACACCTACCCCCACCTGCTGATCGCCCCTGCAGTGATGATCAGTGTGATGATCCTGGTGTTCAACCTGTTTGGCGACGGCCTGCGCGATGCTTTCGACCCGAAGCTGAAGAATTGATGAGGTGAACGAAGATGAGCGAAAAAATTCTTGATATCAAGGAAGAGCGCCTTTCCTTCTTCACCCCTGCCGGTGAGGTCAAGGCACTGAACGGCGTTTCCTTTGCGATGAACCAGGGCGACGTGCTGGGCATCGTGGGCGAGTCCGGTTCCGGCAAGTCCGTTACCGCTTACTCGGTCATGGGCCTGACCGCCTACCCCGGCAAGCTGGTGGGCGGCACCGTGTGGTTCAACGGCCACGAGATCGAGAAGATGAAGGAGAAGGACTTCCGCAAGATCCGCGGCAACGAAGTCTCCATCATCTTCCAGGACCCCATGACCAGCCTGAACCCGGTGTACACCATCGGCAACCAGATCGTGGAGGTCATCCGCCTGCACACCAAAAAGAACAAGCAGGAAGCCTGGGCACGCGCCGAGGAGCTGCTGGAGCTGGTCGGCATCAACGAGCCGGAAAAGCGCCTGAAGCAGTACCCCCACGAGCTGTCCGGCGGTATGCGCCAGCGCGTGATGATCGCCATCGCCCTGGCCTGTGAGCCCAAGCTGCTGATCGCAGACGAGCCCACCACCGCACTGGATGTGACCATCCAGGCACAGATCCTGGAGCTGATGCAGGAGCTGCGCAAGAAGCTGGGCATGAGCATCATCATGATCACGCACGACCTGGGCGTCGTGGCTTCCATGTGCGAAAAGATCGCCGTCATGTACGCCGGCAACATCGTGGAGTACGGCACCACCGACGAGATCTTCTACCAGCCGGGCCACGAGTACACCAAGGGCCTGATCAACTCCATCCCCAAGCTGAACACCGAGGTGCGTGAGCGTCTGGTGCCCATTGAGGGTACCCCTGTGGACCTGCTGAATCCGCCGGCCGGCTGCCCCTTTGCGCCCCGCTGCAAGAACTGCATGAAGATCTGTCTGAGCAAGATGCCTCCGCGCACCGAGCTCAGCGACACCCACTATACCTACTGCTGGCTGCAGCAGAAGGCTGCATTTGAGAAAGGGGAAAAGGCAGAATGAGTGAACAGAAGACGCTGGTTGAAGTCCAGCACCTGCAGCAGTATTTCCCCGCCGGCGGTGTGGGCAAGAACCGCAAGTACGTTCAGGCTGTGGATGACGTGAGCTTTGCCATCCGCAAGGGCGAGACCCTGGGTCTGGTGGGCGAGTCCGGCTGCGGCAAGACCACCACCGGCCGCACCCTGCTGCGCCTGTACGAGCCCACCGGCGGTAAGATCTACTATGATGGCAACCTGCTGTTTGATAAGGAAAAGAATATCGCAGTGGATATGCTGCCCTACCGCCGCCGGATGCAGATCGTGTTCCAGGACCCCTACGCAAGCCTGGACCCCCGCATGACCATCGGTGACATCGTGGGTGAGGGCATCGACATCCATCACCTGGCTGAGAACGACAAGGATCGCCACGATAAGATCATCGCCCTGCTGGAGCGTGTGGGCCTGAACAGCGAGCACGCAAACCGCTACTGCCACGAGTTCTCCGGCGGCCAGCGTCAGCGCGTGGGCATTGCCCGTGCACTGGCCGTGAACCCCGAGTTCATCGTCTGCGACGAGCCGGTCTCCGCACTGGACGTGTCCATTCAGGCACAGGTCGTGAATATGTTCGAGGACCTGCAGCAGGAAATGGGCCTGACCTACCTGTTCATCGCCCATGACCTGAGCGTGGTCAAGCACATCTCCAACCGCATCGGCGTCATGTATCTGGGCAAGCTGGTGGAGCTGGCCGACAGCTACGAGCTGATCGCCCACAGCATCCACCCCTACACCCGCAGCCTGATCTCTGCCATCCCGGTGGCAGACCCCATCACGGCACGCCAGTCCAAGCGCATCGTGCTGCAGGGCGACGTGCCCAGCCCCCTGAACCCGCCGTCCGGCTGCCGCTTCCGCACCCGCTGCCCCTACGCAGACGAGCGGTGCGCAGCCGAGGTGCCGGAGTTCAAGGAGGTCACCTCCGGCCACTGGGCAGCCTGCCATCATCTGGACAAGGTGAAGTAAAAACACTTCATTCTCCTGAAAGATGAACACATCTCATCTTCCGGCTGAAATATTGTAACGAAATGGTTACAGACACCCGTTGGGGCTTGTAACCGGTGCGAGAACGCATTATACTATTCGTGTTCCTCCGGAGGACAGGCTGTTTTGGCAGACCGTGCTCCGGATCGAATATAGAGGAGGCTGGGGGAACCTGGCACACTCAATTTGATTTTAAGGGAAGGGATATTTACTATGAAACGCATTTCTCGTCGTAATTTCCTCAAGGTCGCTGGTGTCAGCGCCGCTGCTCTGGGCCTGGCAGCCTGCGGCGGCAGCAAGTCCGGTTCTACCGCAACCTCTGGTTCTACTGCCGGTTCTACCGCTGGCGGCATCAACACCGCTGGCTTCACCGTCCAGTACGGCCCCAACCCCGAGACTATGGACCCCGCTCTGAACAGCGCTATTGATGCCTCTAACACCATCATCACCATCTTCGAGCCCCTGCTGCTGATCAACGAGAACAACGAAGTGGTTGGCGGCCAGGCTGAGAGCTGGGAAGCAAGCGAGGACGGCCTGACCTGGACCTTCACCATGCGTGACGGCCTGAAGTGGAGCGACGGCACCGACCTGACTGCGAAGGACTTCGAGTACAGCTTCAAGCGTATGGCAAACCCCGACACCGCAGCTCCCTACGCAGAGACCTGCCTGGGCATGATCGATGGTTTTGACGCAGCACAGGCCGGTGATACCGATGCTCTGAACGTCAAGGCAAGCGATGACGGCAAGACCCTGACCATCGTGCTGTCCTACCCCTGCTCCTACTTCGACAAGATGGCCGCATTCGCAGCGATGAGCCCTGTGCAGCAGGCAACTGTTGAGGCAAACGGCGACAGCTGGTGCACCTCCGCTGAGACCTTCGTCTCCAACGGCCCCTACATGATCACCGACTGGACTCCCTCCGAGCGCATCGTGCTGACCAAGAACCCCAACTACGTTGGCGGCTGGGACAGCTCCAAGATCGTCTCTGACACCATCACCCTGCTGCTGCTGGAGGACTCTTCCGCTGCCTTCGCTGCTTACAACAGCGGTGAGGCTGTCCTGATCAAGGACGTGCCCACCGACGAGATCCCCAGCCTGACCAAGGCAGAGGACGGCGGCGACTTCTATATTGACACCATTCTGGGCACCTATTACGTCAGCATGAACCTGCAGCGCGATGCCTTCCAGGATGCCAAGGTCCGCAAGGCTCTGGCTCTGGCCATCGACCGTGACTACGTTGCCAACACCATCATGCAGGGCACCTACTCTGCTGCTTCCAACATTGTCGGCCCTGGCATCGTGGACGAGAACGGTTACTTCTACGACAACGCAAACGGCGGCTCTCCCTACATTGCGGATGACTACGAGGCAAATCTGGCCGAGGCTAAGAAGCTGCTGGAAGAGGCTGGCTACCCCAATGGCGAGGGCTACCCCACCATCGAGTACAGCACCAACGATTCCGGCTACAATGTGCCTCTGGCAGAGTACCTGCAGCAGGCTTGGGGCGATCTGGGCATCACCCTGACCATCAACAAGATGGAGTGGTCCTCCTTCACCCCCGCTCGTCGTGCAGGCGAGTACGATGTTGCCCGTAACGGCTGGGTCATGGACTACAACGATCCCTCCAACATGCTGGATCTGTTCTGCACCAGCAACGGCAACAACGATGGTAAGTACTCCAATGCTGACTTTGATGCTGCTGTTGAGGCTTCCAAGGTTGCTGATGTCTCCGAGCACTTTGCACAGCTGCATAAGGCTGAGGACATCCTGATGGAGGATATGGGCTGCATCCCCGTTGCTTACAACAACGACTTCTGGCTGCAGAGCGCTTCTCTGAAGGGCACCTGGCACAGCCCCTACGGCTACTGGTACCTGCAGTACGGCTACATCGAGGGCTAATCGCCCCGGTGCGGCGTACAGCGTGAGCTGAACCGTAAATCACAGGCACCCCGCTTACCGGAAACGGCAGGCGGGGTGCCTTTTTGCGTGCAGGACCGAAAAACGGACGTCTTGCACACCCCGGTGGGCTATGATACAATAAAAGATGATCAAAGCACAAAGGGGAGAGAAGAATGGAGCAAAAACGCCTGTGTCCGTACTGCATGGGGGAGCTGCCCCCCGCCGCCGACAGCTGTGTGCACTGCGGCAAGGTGTTTGCGGGGCGCAACCCCGCCGGCTGCCTGCCCGTGGGCACGGTGCTGGCCGGGCGCTACACCGTGGGCGAGATGCGGAGCCTGGACGGGGAGGGCATCCTGTACCGGGGCGTGGAGAACCTGGGCTGCTTCCGGGTGACCATTAAGGAATATCTGCCGGTGACCCTGTCTGCCGAGCGGGGCGCGGACTGCATCCTGCAGCCCAAGACCGGCAGCGAGGTGCTGTTCAAGACCACCCGCATGGACTTTGCCGACCTGTACCGGGCGCTGGAGCGCATCACCCCGGCCACCGGGCTGGAAGCCGTGCTGGACGTGGTGGAGGCCAACAACACCGTGTATGCGGTGATGGAGAATCTGGGCGGCACCCCGCTGGACCAGTGGCTGGAAGCGCAGGGCGCGCCGCTGCGCCCGGACGACGCCTGTGCCATGCTGCAGCCGGTGTTTGAGGGCGTGGCCGCCATGCACAAGATCGGGCTGGTGCACCGGGGCATCTGCCCGGAGAACCTCCGGGTGATGGCCGACGGCCGGTGCCGTCTGGCGGGTTACGCCACGGTGGGCCTGCGCACCGCCGGAAGCGGCCTGCGCGAGCAGCTGTACGAGGGGTATTCGGCCCCGGAGCAGTATTCCACCGCCGAGTTTGAG
>OHQQ01001544.1_pt1 | contig 10044 bp, 10 predicted proteins | sample 1578211 | NCBI WGS metagenome assembly OHQQ01 (sample SAMEA3879539, study PRJEB24766) | human gut metagenome | biome: human-associated habitat; feature: feces | place: USA | collected 1985/1987
TCTCCAGCTTTTCCAGCTGCTTGCGGCGGCTCTGGGCCATTTTGGTGGTGGAAGCACGCACAAGGTTGCGGTCCACATAGTCCTGCAGCTTTTCGGCCAGTGCTACGTCGGCATCGTGCTGCTTCTGGCGCAGGGCGTCAGCGGCCTCCTTCTGCGGCAGGTAAGTCGAGAAGTTGCCCTTGTAGGTGGTCATGGTCTGGAAGGAAACCTCCCAGATCTTGGTACACACATTGTCCAGGAAATAGCGGTCGTGGCTGACCACCAGCACCGCGCCGGAGTAGCCCTTGAGGTAATTTTCCAGCCATTCCATGGTGGCAAAGTCCAGGTGGTTCGTGGGCTCGTCCAGGATCAGCACATCCGGCTTTTCCAGCAGGAGCTTTGCCAGACGCAGCCGGGTCAGCTCACCGCCGGAAAGCACGGCAATGTTCTTTTCCCAGGTGTCCTGCGCAAAGCCCATGCCGGACAGCACCTTCTTGATGTTGACATCCATGTTGTAGCCGTCGGCGGCATCCACGATGTTCTGCAGTGCGTCGTGCTGGGCCAGCAGGTCGGTGTTGTCGGGCTGGGCTGCCATCTTGCGCTCCAAAACCTGCATCTGGGCCATGGCGTCCAGCACCGGCGCAAAGGTGGCGCGCATTTCGCCGTAGATGTCCAGCGTGGGGTCCAGTTTGGCGTTCTGTTCCAGGTAGCCCAGCGTCACGCCATGGGTCACGCTGAATTCCCCGTCATAGTCCTGATATTCTCCAGTCAGGATCTTGAGGAGCGTGGTCTTGCCCGCGCCGTTCTGGCCCACAATGCCGATACGGTCCTCCCGCTCGACACTGGCCGTCACATCGTGCAGCACGACTTTTTCGCCAAAGCTCTTTCCAAGTTTTTCCAAATGTATCAGCATTGTTTCAATCCATTCTGTTCTGCTGCGGTCCCGCAGGGGCTCAGCACTGGTGGCGGCGGTTCTTCAGTCCCACATTGGCCAGCTCGTCCTGCTCCATGACCAGCGGATAAAGTTCTTCCAGGCTGGCGATCTCGTAGGTGGGGATCACCTTGCCCGGGTTCTCGGTGTGGTTGGGGTTGAACCAGCAGGTGTCCAGCCCGGCGTTTGCACCGCCCTGGATGTCGCTGGTCAGGCTGTCGCCCACCACCAGCACATGCTCGCGGTTCTCCACGCCCAGTGCCCGCAGGGCGGCGTCAAAGATGCGTGCACCGGGCTTCTCGCAGCCCAGCTTCTCGGAGATGAACACATCCTCCATGAAGTTGGACACGCCGCTCTCGGCCAACCGCCGGGTCTGCACCTTGTGGACGCCGTTGCTCACCACGGCCAGTGTGGCCACCTCCGACAGCTCCCGCAGCACGTCCAGCACCTCGGCGTTCATCAGGTCCGGGTGGGTGGACAGCTGCTCCAGATAATAGCGGTTCATCTCTGCGCCGTCTCCGGCGGCGTCAATGGCTTTGAGGAAGCGGCTGAACCGCTCGTTGAGCAGCTTTTCGCGGCGGATCTGGCCTTTTTCCAGCTGACGCCACAGTTCCTCATTGATGGTGCGGTAGGTCTGCACTGTTTCGGCGTCCGGCTCGATGCCGTAGTTCACCAGCGTTTCGGCCAGTGCCTTACTCTCGGCGGCGTCAAAGTTGAGCAGCGTATTGTCCGCATCAAACAGGATGCAATAGTATTTTGCCATAATATCCCCTCATTTCCTTTTCCGGCCCGCTTTGCAGGGCGGGCATTACAACAGGGAGAAGCCAGCCCTGCGGTGGGCAGAGCTGGCTTCTGTTCATTCCGAAATCATTTCATACGCCTGTACGTCGGTTTGTTCCGGTTTGTTTTCTGAACAGGTTGTTTGGGCGGTGCAGGGAGTGGCATTGCATTTCTGCATTTCCTCCTCCAGTGCACCGTTTTCTACAGTTTCCCAATCGGTATCGTAGTAATCCACGCTGCCGTCGGTCACATCTTCTGCACCGGGCAGGCCCGGCACCCGCGGCTCTTCCCAGAACATCGAACCGCCTCCCTTCCCCTCAGCCTATGCGGCGCAGGGGCAAAGGGTTCTGCGCTCAGGAGCGGGCTGCCGGTTCTTCGGCCGTGTCATTTTCGGCTTCTGCCTTGGGAGCCGGGCTCTCAGAGGAAGCACTGCTGTGAGAGCTGCTCTCGGAACTGCTGTGGGAGGAACTGGCGGCCGCACTGCTGCTGTGCGAGGTGCTGCCGCTCCCGGCTTCCGACGAGGAACCGCTGTGAGACGAGCTGCCGCTGTGGGAGGAGCTGGTGCTCTCGGCCCCGTTGGAGCTGCTGACGGATTCCTTTTCCGACGAAGAAGAGGAAGAAGAACCGGATGTACTTCCGGAGGAAGCCCCGGAAGAAGTGCTGGAAGAACCAGACGAAGCAGTACTGCCGGACGAAGAAGAGCCGGAGCTGCCGGAAGAGCCCGAAGAAGCTGCCGGGGCACCGGGCACCGTGATCTCCAGCGTGTTGCTGGTGACGGTGCTGCCGTTGTAGCTCACCACTGCGTAGACCTTGAAGGTAGTGCCCTGCATCTCAGCCGTAATGGGCACCGTCACGCTGGTCTGGCCTGCGGCAGAAGCAGCCTCCACACCGTTGGCATACCAGCGGATGGAATCTGCCTCCAGATACTTGCCGCCGATCTTCGCGTGGAAGGTGCAGCTGCCGCCCACTGCAGCCTTGCCGCTGCTGCTGATCTGCACCGAGGCGGCAGCAAACACGGCGGTCACATCCAGATTCTGCTTGAAGTTGGCATCCGTGCGGGTCTTGTTGGTCACGCCGTCGCTCCACTTGACGAACACATGGCCCGATGCCGGGACCGCCGTGACGCTGACCGACTGGCTTGCACCGACGCTGTAGGTCAGTGTGGTCTTGCCGTTGTCATTGCCGGCGCTCAGGGTACCGCCGCCGGTCTTATCCACGCGGTAAGAGACCTGATACTGGGTGGTATCCTCCTGCACTTCGGAAGAAGAGGAGGTCACCTCACTGCTGGACGAAGCCACAGCAGAACTGGGGTCGGGCACATATTCGGCGCGGCTGGGAATGTTGTTGGTGTCCGGGCGGCGGTCCTCGGTCTCGTAGGCATGGGTGCGCAGGTAGTTCAGCAGCACCTTCAGGCCGGAGGTCTTGAGGTGGATGTCGCCGCTCTGGTAATAGTCAGCGTTGCCGTAGCCGGTGGAATCCTTGAGGGCTTCGGCCGTGTTGAGGAACTTCAGGCCCATTTCCTCACACATGGACAGCAATGCCATATTGAAGTCGTCGATCCTGGTCTGGTCCATGTTGGGATAGTTGGAGTGGTCGGCAGGCACCGGCGGCACCGTGTTCACGATGATGTCGGTGTAGGGGTAGCTGGTCTGGATGGCCTGCACCAGCTGCTTGTAATTGCTGATGAAATCCTCCACGGCCATGCCAGTGTCGTTGGTGCCCAGCATGATGACCACACGGCGGGGCTTCATCTTGGCCACAGCTTCCGCGATGGTGTAGCGGCTGCTGTCCTTTTTAAAGGTAACGATGCCCTCGTTCAGGGCAGCGCTTGTGCCAATGCCCTCCTTGGCGCAGAACTGCTGCAGGCTGATCAGGCCGTTGGCATACAGACGCACCGTGTTGGAATCGCCGATGAACAGCGTCTCACTCTGGTAGGCGTCACCCGCGTCCGCCGTCTCGGGGAGCAGTGCACTGGACTGTTCGTTGATCTGGTAATGGTCGGCGATGTTTGCATCATCCGCAGGCTGCTCGGTGCCCGGCTGCTCCGAAGAGGCAGCCGGTTCCTTGCCACGGTGGATCAGGACAAGGGTGATGCCAATGGTCAGCAGCGCCGCCAGTGCACACACAATGCACACCAGCACTGCCTGCTTCTGCATGGGCGTCAGCGACTGTTTTTCCGGTTGTGTATTCTGTCTCATAGTTTTCACCATTCCCTTTATTGCGCGTTGTTTCAGGCACGCTGCTCCAGCAGCTGGTCGGCAAGGTCGGCGCAGCTCTCGGCCAGCAGCACCGGGTGGAAGGGCGCAAGCTCCTCGCGGCTGCCATAGCCGTACAGTGCACCGGCAGCGTCCAGACCGCAGTCTGCCGCGCCGCGCATGTCGTCGTTGCGGTCACCGACCATCAGCACCCGCTTGCCCTGCAGCATGGGCTGGCTGAGCACATAGTGCACCACGTCGGTCTTGGTGTCGCGGCTCTCGTCCATGGACGCGCCGCCGATGAAATCAAAGAAGGGTGCAAGACCCTTTTCTTCCAGGATCGGGGTGACCACCTCGGTGGGCTTGGAAGTAGCGGTGCACAGGATCAGCCCGGCGTCCTTCAGGCGCTGCAGCATTTCCGCTGCACCGGGGTACGCGGCGCATTCGTGGCTGCCCTTCACCGCGTAGCTTTCGCGGTAGAGGCGGGTGGCCTGCTCGATCTTGTCCAGCTCGGTGAAGTGCTCGCCGAAGCTCTTGCGCAGCGGCGGGCCCAGATAGCGGCGCAGGTTGACGCCGGTGACGTCCACGCCCATTTTCTGAAAGACCTCTTCCAATGTATGGAGAATGCCGGGAGCGGAATCGATCAGGGTCCCGTCCACGTCAAACAGGATGGCATCGTAATGCAGCAATTGCGGTTTCCTCACTTTCATGGTGATACAGTTTATAGTATAGCACAGATTGACCGCCTCAGCAATTCCAACAAATGCATTTTCCGGTTTTTATGCAAACTTTCCGTGAAGAGACGGTAAACAAAAATGCCCGCCCGGCACCCGGGCAGGCAGAGGGCCTTACTGGTCAGCGGAACAGCCGCTGCCGGAAGGCGGATAGTAGAGGTTGTTGGAGATGAACTCCAGCTTATCCTTGAGCACGAGCTCCAGGTTGGCCACGGCGTGCACCATGTTGGTTGCCGAGTCGTTGACCTCCAGCAGCTTGCACAGGTCCAGCCCATCCAGGCCCATGGCCACCTTCATCTTCTGGCTTTCGGCGCACAGAATGTGGCTGAGGGCCGTTTCCTGCAGGGCGATGCTCTCCATCAGGTCGATCACAGCCTGGTCCAGCGTGACCTTGGGCATCTCCGGGCACTGGGAGCGGGTACAGGTTTCAGCAGACATAGAATACCATCCTTTCCGGTCAAGAGGGTTTGCACGCCCCATCCTATGCCCTGCCGTGTGGCGGCGTTACTGCTGCTTTTCGCGCACCTTTTCAATGGTCTGCCGGTAGCCGCCGGTGCCGTACTGGATGCAGCGGTTGATGCGGCTGATGGTGGCAGTGCTGATCTCCACCGTTTTTACGATCTGCTCGTAGGTGCTGCCGTCCAGCAGCAGCTTTGCTGCCTCCAGACGCTGCGCCATGTCCGAGATCTCCTTGACGGTACACAGATCCTCGAAGAAATCGTAGCATTCTTCCCGCGTTTCCAGGCTGAGGATCGCGTCGAACAGCGCGTCGATGGTTTCGTTTCTTCTGGGATTTTTCTCGGCCATAACAGTTCTCCTTCTTCTGATCACATCGGGTCGGTTCATCGTGTTATTACTTTAGCACTTCAAAGTGTGAAAGTCAAGCATTCTGCGTGAACTCTTTTCAGGAAATGTACTGTTCAATTTAGCTCTTTTCACATATGAATAAAAATCACCTAAAATTCTCTTAGAACTTCTTTGCCGAATTGGCGCATCCTCCGAACTTCCCGGAAATATATTGACAAATTATGAATTCTGCCCTAAAGTAGGAGCAATCATTCGGCAAATGCGACGAACAGGACATGATCATTTGCAGCACCCTCTTTCAGCGAGCCGCCCTTTTTGATGCAACGGCGGCAGTCAGGAGCAAATGACCCTCCCCTGCAAGCAGCGTGTGTGAACGGGACCTTGACCGTCCTGAGTAATGCAACGCCGTCCAGCCCTCGTTACCGGGCAGCATGGCAGATGTGCCATGCGTGGGAGTGGCTGTCCACAGACAGCAAGCGAAGTGGTACCGCGGAGCAAATCATCCACATTGTGCAGTGGATGTGTGAGCCTTCGTCTTCGGGAAAGATCTTCCGCCCAAGGAAGATCTTCCGGATGGACGAGGGCTTTTTTACGCCCTGCGGTGCTGCCAGCCTTGCCGGACGGCGCTGTGCACCTGGCCGGTTTGCCGCGTGAAAAAAAGGAAAGAGGTAAAAACAATGAATACGCTGGTCATCGTATTGATCGCCGCCGTGTGTCTGTTCGGTGCTTACGCACTCTACGGCCGCTGGCTGGCAAACAAGTGGGGCATCGACCCCACCGCCAAGACCCCGGCTGTTGTCCATGAGGATGGCCGGGACTATGTTCCCACCGACGGTTGGACGGTGTTCGCCCACCAGTTCAGCTCCATTGCCGGTGCAGGCCCTGTCACCGGTGCCATCCAGGCTGCCGCTTTCGGCTGGCTGCCCGTTCTGCTGTGGGTCCTGCTGGGCGGCATCTTCTTCGGTGCCGTCACCGACTTCGGCGCTCTGTACGCTTCCGTCAAGAATGACGGCAAGAGCATGGGCATGCTGATCGAGAAGTATATCGGCAAGACCGGCCGCAAGCTGTTCCTGCTGTTCTGCTGGCTGTTCTGCGGCATCGTCATCGCTGCCTTCGCAGACATGGTCGCAGGCACCTTCAACGCCTACGGCACCGACGGTGCTCTGGTAGAAGCTGCTCAGACCAACGGCGCTGCCGGCATGGTCTCCATCATGTTCATGGTGTTCGCAGTGGTCTTTGGCCTGCTGCAGAACAAGTTCCACTTCACCGGCTGGAAAGAAAACGTCATCAGCATCGTGTTCATCGTGCTGTCCTTCGTGGTTGGCGCAAACGCTCCTGTCATCCTGGGCAAGGCTGCATGGAGCTACATCACCTTCGTTTACATCTTCTTCGCTGCCGTGCTGCCCATGTGGCTGCTGAAGCAGCCCCGTGACCACATGACCACCTTCATGTTCGTGGCTATGATCGTAGGTGCCGTTCTGGGCCTGATTGTCAACCACCCCGTCATGAACCTGCCGGTGTTCACCGGCTTCAACAACGCAAAGCTGGGCACCATGTTCCCCATCCTGTTCGTTACCGTGGCCTGCGGTGCCGTTTCCGGCTTCCACAGCCTGGTTTCTTCCGGCACTTCCTCCAAGACTGTTTCCAATGAAAAGGATATGCTTCCTGTTGGCTATGGCGCTATGCTCATTGAATCCGTCCTGGGGGTTGTTTCCCTCGTCATTGCCTGCTCCGTTGCAGTCAACGGAGCCCTGCCGAAAGCAACGCCCTTTGCCATCTTCGGGTCTGCCATCGGCCGTTATTTCTCTATCTTCGGGATTCCGCCCTATGTCAGCAATTGCATCGTGACCATGTGCATCTCCGCCCTTGCCATGACGACCATCGACGCTGTCACCCGCATCGGCCGCATGATGCTCCAGGAACTGCTGAGCGAATATGACAGCAATGCTGCGAAATTCCTTTCCAATACCTATGTGGCAACGATTGTTACCTTGATCCCGAGCTACCTGCTCTGCCTCGGCGGATACCTCAATATTTGGCCGCTCTTTGGGGCTGCCAATCAGCTGCTTTCCGCACTGGTCCTCATTGCCCTTGCTGTCTTCCTGCGTACGACAGGCCGCAAGAGCTGGATGCTCTACATCCCCATGACCTTCATGTTCGTTGTCACCATGAGTGCCCTCTGCCTGTCCCTTTACGGGATCTATGGCAAACTCATGGCCGGCACCTTCGTCCTTATGGTCGATGGCCTACAGCTTGTCGTTGCCCTTGCCCTCATGTTCCTTGCCCTGATGGTTGTCAAACACTGCGGAAAAGAGCTTGTGGGTGATACGGCAAAAAGTCAAACGGCACAATAAAAAAAGAAGGAGGCTGCGCCTTCCTTTACAGCAAAAGACCTAGATCCCGCGGACCTAGGTCTTTTTCTTCCTTGTGAAATTAACCTTGCTGCGTCTTGAGGCGCCAGAGTGCATCCAACACTTTTTCCGTAAGTTCACAGTCATCTACGGCTCGGTGATGGTTGCCCGCGATGCCAAAATGCTTGCAAAGGGCTTCCAGACTGTAGTGGGACAGGCCCGGTACAACGGTTTTGGCAAGCTTCTTCGTATCAAGATAGGGGTTATTCAAATGTTCCCCTGTTTCCCGGTAAATCCGGTCATAAAGGAAGTTGATGTCAAAATTGACATTGTGCCCTACCAAGGTATAGCCACCTAAAAAATCCCGCAGCCGCGGCAGGATCTCCCTAAAGGTCGGTGCCCCAACAAGGTCGCTGTCCGTAATGCCCGTCAGGTTCGTAATAAAAGGTGACAGGCTCTGGTACGGTTCCGGGGTCAGGAAGGTCTGGAAACGACCTGAAACGGCCCCATTGCGTACGTGGACAGCCCCAATTTCTATGATGGCACTGCGTGCCACGTCAAGGCCCGTCGTTTCAATATCAATGACCACGTAGGACAAGGGACGCACCAAGGTAAGCTTTCCCTTGCGGCGTTTTTCTTCCAGTTCTGCATCCCGCGGTGCCGGATTATCAAATAAGGAAAGGGAATAAGGTTCCATAGGAATCCTCCTTTCAAGTATCATTGGCAACATCCAAATCTTGGATGTTCTATTATATAGCATTTTGATAGGAAAGTAACGAGTTTTTGCAAAATTTCACAAAAGCACCTATAATGGTAAAAATTCATTCTTACGGAGGTGACCCTACTTGGCAATCGTGCCTCTTTTGTTTTCCCAGCTATCCTCCCTGCTCCTTATTGCCATCATCGGCTACGCGGCCGTCAAGAAAGGCATCATGAAAGCGTCCGAGTGCAAGCCCATTTCAACGCTCCTCATTTATGTTATCATCCCCTCGTCCATCATCAAGGCCCTGCAGCTTCCCTTATCGGAAGAAAAAGTCCATGGTTTTGGCATTGCCGTCATTTTTGCCATTGCAGTCCATCTTTTCTGGCTGGTTCTCACCACCTTCTTAGGCAAGGCAACGAGTCTTGATGGTACGGCGCGGGCCTCCTTGATGTACACCAATTCAGGAAACCTCATCTTTCCCCTGGTGGCCTCCGTTTTTGGTGAAGAATACGTCTTTTATGCCTGCATGTACAATGCCGTCCAACAATTTTTTATCTGGACCCACGGCATGGTCCTCATGAGCGGGGAACGCCGTGTCACCCTTCGGCAAGTGCTTCTTAACATCAACATCCTTTCCGTGGCCATTGGCATGACCCTCTTTTTCTTTCAAATCATACTGCCGCCGATCATCCAAAACACCATGGGCATGCTGGCCAGCATGATTGGCCCCTTGAGTATGCTCGTAACGGGCATGGTCATGGCTGAAAAGGACCTGTCCGGCCTTTTTCATTCAGCCAAGGTATGGCTCATCTGTATAGGCCGGCTTTTTCTTTTTCCTTTTTTTGTCACCCTCCTTGTCCTGGCAACAGGCTTCTTGAAGGCCCATCCAGAAGAACTCTTTTTGTTCCAGATTGGAATGCTGGCTGTCTGCGCCCCTCCGGCAACGCTGCTGACCCAATTTGCCGTCATGTTTAGGAAGGACGCCTTCCTTGCTGGCAGTGTCAACCTCATCAGTATGGTCCTGTGCGTCATCACCATGCCGCTCATGATTGCCCTCTTCACTTATTTAGCCGGCTGAATCCAATAAGAAAAGCTGCGGAGAAAGAGCTCTTCTTTCTCCGCAGCTTTTTTATCGGGCTTATTGCATGTCCTTATTTTCCAGGAGCCGCCGGAAGGCAGCTTCATCAAGGATGGTGACACCCAAGGACTGGGCTTTGGTATATTTGCTGCCTGGATCGGCCCCTGCGACAACATAGTCCGTCTTCTTGCTGACAGAACTTGTCACCTTGGCGCCCACTTCCTGAGCCATGGTCTGGGCCGTTGCCCGGTCGAGGGTGGGCAGGGACCATGGTCTTCCCGTAGAAGGGATGATTCTCATTGGAAGCAGCCGTCCCCAGCATCTTCATATTAAGGCCCAATTCCTTCAGCCGTTCTATGTAATCCTGGTTTCCTGGATCGCCAAAATAGGTCACGACACTTTCGGCAATGACCGGTCCAATATCAGGGATCTGTGCCAATTCTTCCTGTGTTGCCTCCATCAGGGCATCCATGGTCTGGTATTTCA
>OHQQ01001550.1_pt1 | contig 9989 bp, 12 predicted proteins | sample 1578211 | NCBI WGS metagenome assembly OHQQ01 (sample SAMEA3879539, study PRJEB24766) | human gut metagenome | biome: human-associated habitat; feature: feces | place: USA | collected 1985/1987
ACATTTTAATTCCAATGTGTGCCTTGAAGCGAAGCGGAAAGGAATGATAGGTTAAAATGAAAGATCAAAATTGTGCTTATTGCATGGAAGGCGAGCTTGTTGCTGCTTTCGGAATCAAAATTTGTGAATTAGAAAGTTCAAAGGTGTATTTGTTTAAGGGACAAAGTCATCCGGGTCGTGTGATTGTTGCCCACAAAAAACATGTGAGTGAAATCACAGAATGAACACCAGAAGAAAGAGCTGCTTATATGGAAGATATTAATAAGGTAGCTTGCACTATGCATGAAATCTTCAATCCAGATAAAGTAAATTATGGAGCATATGGGGATACGGGACATCATCTTCATTTCCATTTAGTACCAAAATACAAAGATGGATATGAATGGGGTGTGTATTTGCTATGAATCCTGGTGTTAAGACTTTGTCTGAAGAAGCTTATCAGGAAATGGTAGAAAAGTATCGCGAAGTATTAGCTGAATAACTATTCGTGACTGGCATCGTATAATTTTTGGATATCACTAGGAAGCTTGTCTGGAAGCATGGCTTGAATGTTTTCTTCGGTTCCATCTTCTATAGCTTTTTGGTAGTACCAACATTTGAATTCTAAAAGGGAAAGTGCTTTTTGAAGATTTTGAATTTCAGCTTCTACAGCTGATTTTCTAGCTTCAAATAATTCTTTCCTTTTTTCATAAGTTTCACTACCTTGTTTGACCCACATAAAGAATTGATTGATTTCTTTTATTCCAAGACCAGATTTTTTTAAGCATTCAATGACGTGTAAGGCTTCTAATTCATTATGACTAAAGTAGCGAATATTTCCTTTGCGCACAAGATTAGGAAAGAAGCCTTCTTTATCATAATATCTGAGTGTAGAAATGGGTAAATCAAACATTTGTGAAACTTGTCCTATTGTGTAGTACATCATTTGTCCTCGCTTTCTTGACCTAAAGTCAACTTCAGGTAGTATACTAATACCAGGAGGATTGTATGTCAATGAAGGTTTTAATTATATCAACAAGTCTAAGAACAAATAGTAATTCGGATATTTTAGCTAGAAAATGTGTTAGAGGTGCATTGGATGCAGGACATGAAGTAGAGTATGTGTCATTAAAAGGAAAAAACATTGAGTATTGTATTGGATGTTTATCTTGTATCAAGAGTGGTAGTTGTGTATTAAAGGATGATGTTAAAGACATTATGGAGAAGGTAAAACAGGCAGAAGTCATTATATTTGCGACTCCTATATACTATTATGAAATGTGTGGTCAAATGAAAACATTACTAGATCGTTTGAATCCCTTATATGCAAGTGAATATGCATTTAGAGATATCTACATGATCGCAACGGCTGCAGAAGATGAGGATAGTACATTTGATAAAGCTTATAATGGACTTCAAGGCTGGGTTGATTGTTTTGAAAAGGCTACTTTAAAAGGGATTGTGATAGGTGCTGGTATAAGTGAAGCAAGTGATGCATTAAATCATAAAGATGTTTTGAAGAAGGCTTATGAGTTGGGTAGGAACTTGTAATGTTTTGTTAAAATGATGATTTTACGGATGAAAGCTGGATATCCACCTATTGATATTAAATTTGCAGATTGAATTGTTCATTATAATGTGTTTCATGAAAGTCATATAAAACATAGTCTTTTGGCATTGGAAAATAGGTTACAAGATTAAGTGGACTCAAATGTCCACTTTGTTTTTGTGATATAATACTTTCTTGTAGAGGGCATAAAATGAATTTTAATAGGGCATTAAGTAAAGAACAAACAACATGCATCAATGGAATTTTTGTATTGTTTGTGTTCTTATCACATTTTGGACAATATGAAAATATGCCATGGAATTGGCTTTTGTTAGGGCTAGGACAATTGATGGTAGCACCATTCTTGTTTTATTCGGGATATGGCATTATGGAACAAATTCAAAGAAGAGGTGTTGCGTATATTGACGGTATGCCTAGAAAAAGAATATTGAAATTTTATATTCATTTTTGTATGGCATTATGTATTTATTTGGTTTTGTCATTCTTATTAGGAAAAGAGTATTCCTTTGTTCGTATTGTATTATCATTTACGGCATTAAGTTCCATTGGAAATAGTAATTGGTATGTGTTTGCGATATTAGCAATGTATAGTATTGTATATATTTCATTTAAACAATTTAAGAAACATAGTATGACTTCATGCGTACTATTTACCATTCTTTATATAGTTATGATGGATATAATAAAGGATCAAGCTTGGTGGTACAATATCATTCTTTGTTTTCCTGCAGGCATGATTCTATCTAAATATAAAGATCGGGTTTGTTCCATCATTCGAAAACCTGTATTCTTTGTATTTATGATTACTTTAGCTTTGATTCTATATATATTTCATTTAGATATTTTTGCATATGAAATAATTTCGATTGCGTTTTGTTTCCTTATTGTAGATGTATGTGCATATAAAAAAATTAAAAATGATTTGTTTCATTTCTTGGGTCAATATGTGTTTGAAATCTATATTCTACAAAGAATTTCAATGAATATATTTGATCGATATTTAAATAACTGGATTTATCTAATTGTATGTATACTTGTCACTTTCGTTCTTGCCTATAATTTTAAAAAGCTAGAGACAAAAGTGGATGGGTTACATATTTTTAAAAATTTTATTTGACAAAAAATATCATTTTCCTGTATATTTTTTTGCGTACAAATCGCACAGAAATTGACCGCCTAGATATAGGCTAAGGCTATACGGACGGCCGGGTCAAATGCCGAAGACTTGTTGAAGAAGCAAGAACCGTATTTAGGGAATACGGAAGGGTGTTTACCCTTATTGATTGAGTTAAAAGCTCAGTTTTATAAAGTACAATATACCTTATGAAATGGTCAATAAGCTGGAATTTCTGTTGCGAAAAGTATGCAGATAGATGATGGACAAAGATAGGTGTATATTGTGCGCCTATCTTTTTTTGTGTTTGGTATAGGAGAAGAGGAATATGAAAAAGATTTTACAAGCAAGCCTTAGTGCAGTATTAGTGTTGAGCCTAGTGGGTTGTGGTTCGACAAAAGATGAGGCCATTTATCAAGATTTGATTGATGCCTATGTGAATGAAATTGATATGGATTATGCGTATGACTTCACAAAAACATTGTCTACAGATACTTCATTACATGATAATTCACTTGGATTTAGAACGAGTGGTTCCGATGCAGAACATAGAACCACAAATTATTTGGCTAAGGAAATGAAAGCCATTGGTTTAAAGAATGTAGAAAAGGTACCTGTGAATGTGGATAAGTGGCAATATAATGATGCTTCACTGACGATTGAAGGAACAGATATTGATTTGATGCCTGTATCGTATATGGTGAATGGTACAGATGAAAATGGGATTACAGCACAAATCGTAGATTGTGGTACTGGTTTTGCGAAAGACTATGAAGACAAGGACGTTGAAGGTAAGATTGCATTAGTTGGCGTGGATCAATTTAATGAGTCTTGGATTGGTGGATATATCTATGAGGCGTATGAGCATGGTGCAAAAGCATTAGTCACATATGATTTGGATGGATATGGAAGATTTAGTGATGATGATCATCAGATTCAGGATGTTTGTGCAGAAGATATTATGCCTACGACAATCATCACAATGAGTGAGTACAAACAAATTAAAAAGGCTTTAAAACAAGGCCATGATATGGCCACTTTAAAAGTAGATAGTGTGATGGAAGAAGGCAATGGTACAAGTTATGATGTGGTTGGCTATATTCCTGGTAAGTCACATGATCAACAAATTATTTTTGCTGGACACTATGATATGTATTTTACTGGTTTTCAAGATGATTGTAGTGCTATTGGAACCATTATGTCGATGGCTAAGACAATGATCGATAGTGGCTATGTGCCTGAAAATGATATTGTGGTTGTTGCGCATGGTGCTGAAGAATGGGGTGCAACAGGCACTGAATTTGACTGGACAAGAGGTGCTTATGAATTGATCAATAATGTGCATCCTGAATGGGCAAATAAAACTTTAGCTTTATTTAACTTTGAATTAGATGCCTATGATGATGGTTCAGATACATTCATGGTGACTTGTGTTCCTGAATATGCATCTTTAGTAAAAAGCTTAGTGGATTCCGGTGCATTGGATGGTGCTGTAAAAGAATATAAGAATGGTATTTCTACAAAAACATATGATACAACGACAATGGAAGATGGTGTTTCTTATCGTAATGCAGGAGTTCCATATTTCTTAAATACAACAGATACTTGTTCTAAAGAAAAAAAGGATGATGGTGAATATACTTGGACACAACTTCATTATCATACAGAATCCGATAATACGGATACGTATAGTGAAAAGGTGATGAAGGCTAATATTGCGGTATTTGGAAGTATGGCTATCGCCATCGATCAGCTTCCAGCTATGTCTTTAAATATGCAGGCTACCATTGATGATTTAAAGGAAAGCTTTAATGAAAATTTAGCTTTGGAAGCTGGTGTTTCTAAAAAGGATTGGGACAAGTCTTTAGCTGTTTTTGAAAAAGAAGTGGATGCACTAAATAAAGAGGGTCAAGATATTAATGATCGTTATGTAAAGGCCGTAAACTCTAAATCGGATGTTACTTCGATTCAAAAAGAAGGAAAAGCCTACAATAAGAAAGTATTAGAATTATTTAAATACGTACAGGATAATTTTGTCGGAATTGTATTCTCGAGTGATGTTGTGATGAAACACGTGGGATATCAAAACAACATTGAATATATGGATGAAATCATTCAAGATTTAAAGAAAGACAAAGTAAAGGATGCCCTAGATGTGGCATACCAATTAAATGGCTTGTGTGAATACAATTATTACTTATTCTCACCAAATGCGGCTGCTAAAATTGATGCGCATGCAGATAAGGCAGTTGAAAACAATAAGTGGTGGGGCAATGATAAAGGCTACTATTTCACAGACACAAAAAATGCTACAACTTCTTTATTAAATAAAGAAGATGGAGATGATGTAAGTGAAGAAATCAAAGTATATGAAAGTGCTAGAACAAAACAGTTAGATTCTTATAAAGAAGTGCTTGAAAATGAAATCTTGGCAATGAACAAGATGGGTCAATAAATATAGGCTTGGCAATATAAATGCCAGGCTTTTTTGGTTATAAAAAAAGCTTGTGCAATGTTGACATTTGTTCTTGAAAACAAGTTTTTTTTAGATGTATACTTTAGCTAACTTACCATATGGTTATATGATGAAGTGGGAATAGGGTTATGAAAAGTTTAGAAGAAAGACAGAAAATTTTGATTGTGGATGACTCCAAATTCAATCAGGAATTATTGATGGAAATATTGAGTGAAAACTATCAATATATCGTGGCCAATGATGGCTTAGAGGCCATTTCCATTCTACAAAAGGATTGGACAATTGACTTAATGTTGTTGGATATCAATATGCCAAAAATGAATGGGTTTGAAGTTTTGGAATATATGAATAAGTATCAGTGGATCAATGAATTTCCGGTAATCGTGATTTCTGCAGAAGAAGAGACTTCAATTATTGAAAAGGCGTATAACTTAGGGGTTGTTGAATATATTCAACGTCCTTTTGATGCGTTTATTATTAAACGAAGAGTTATGAATACACTTGTTTTATATGCCAATCAAAAACGATTGACCAATGTAGTAGTGAATCAGGTGTATGAAAAAGAAGAAAACAACAAGATCATGATTGGAATTTTGAGTAATGTCGTTGGTACATATAATAAGGAGAGTAAGGAGCACATTCTTCATATTCGCATTGCCACACAGATACTTTTAAGAAGGTTAGTTGAGAAAACGGATGCGTATCCTTTAACGGAGTCTGATATTACATTGATTGCGACGGCATCGTCTTTACATGATATTGGTAAGGTGTCAATCTCAAAGGATATTTTAAATAAGCCTGCAAAGCTGACGGATGAAGAATATGAAATTATGAAGACACATACTTTACTTGGTGCAAAAATGATTCGTAGTATGGAATATCCGAATGATAATCCATTGGTTCAAATGGCTTATGAAATTTGTAGATGGCATCACGAACGCTTTGATGGAAAGGGCTATCCGGATGGTTTAGTGGGTAATGATATTCCTATTTCTGCCCAAGTCGTATCGGTTGCCGACGTATTTGATGCACTGACAAGTACGCGTGTATATAAAAAGGCCTATGATTATAGAACGGCCATTCAAATGATTTTGGATGGTAAGTGCGGATGTTTCAATCCGTTGTTACTAGAGTGTTTAAAAGAGATGGGCACAGATATTTATTTGGCTTTTAAAACGCAAAAGGATGATTATAAGGATTATCATGAGGCAAAAAAATTGTCTGGTGAAATATTAAAATCGGAAACATTGCCATATAATGATCATTCGCAACGTATCATTGATTTCTTACAGGAAAAGATGGATTTTTTTGAATTGAGTCAATCTAAAGTCTTATTTGATTACAATCCATTAATTGGTGAGTTAACCATTATAGATCGAGAGAAAAATAAAAAGTATAAAAAGAGTACGTTGGAATTTGAGTCGTTTGATGTGAATGAAAAAGTGATTGAAAAAGTTAAAAATCATCTAAATAAAACGTCTGTGGAAAATAAAGATTTTACTTTACAATTTAAAGAGTTAAATATAAAATTCCATACGTTATGGTCTGGTTTGGATACAGATCAATATATTGGTGTGATTGGTCAAATAGATAGGAGGAGATGATTTGAAAGGGAAACGAATAATTACAAGTTTATTGAGTCTATCTTTACTTGTTTGTTTACTAAGCGGATGTAAGACCAGTGATTTAGAATCGGACGAATCCAATTTACCTGTTATTACTTTAGGTAGTGATAATTATCCTCCATACAACTATTTGAATGAGGATGGAAATCCTACCGGTATTGATGTGGATTTGGCAAGTGAAGCTTTTAAGCGATTGGGATATCGAGTTGAAGTGGTTTATATTGATTGGGAAAAGAATAAGGAACTTTTAGAAAGCGGAAAAATCGACTGTATCATGGCATGTTTTTCTATGGAAGGAAGATTGAATGACTACAAGTGGGCTGGTCCATATATATCAAGTCGTCAGGTGATTGCGGTCAATAAGGATAGTGATATTTATACTTTGGATGATTTAAAAGGTAAAAATGTAGCTGTACAATCGACCACAATGCCAGAAGATATTTTATTAAATGGCAATTATAATGTAGGTAATTTGATTAGTTTAAACCATAGAGAATTGATTTTTACATTCCTACAAAAAGGATATGTGGATGCGATTGGCGCTCATGAAGAATCAATCATTCAATATATGAAGGACTATGATGCGAATTTTCGTATTTTAGAAGAGCCATTGATGAAAGTAGGCGTTGGTGTAGCTTTCTCAAAAAATGATAAGCGTGATCTTTGTGAGAAGTTAGACAAGACTTTAAAAGAGATGCGTAAGGATGGTACTTCGAAAAAGATCATAGGTAAATATCTGTCGGATCCAGAAAAGTATTTGGAGGTGGATGATTTTGCGTACTAAAAATTGTTACTACCATATACTGAGCGTTGTATTAGGGGTTTGTATAGTTTGCATTTCAGCATTTTATTTTTTTCAAACACAAAAAAGTGAAGCAGAAGATAGATTAGTTAAAATCGTAAATTATGTGAAGATACAATGCTCCACTTATACCCATTATAATGAGGCGAGTGAATCGAAGAGTTTGTTACGAACGATTGAGAGTTGTCGTCAGCTTCAAACGAATATTCAAAGTGAAGTGGATGCAGGAAACCCTATAGATCAAGCTTTTCTAAAAGAAAATCTGAGTACGTTATGGATGGATGGAAGTCTTGTATTGGATGAAAATGGAAATATAGAAAGTTCCTATAGTACAAATGATTCCATTTTAAAACAAGTTCATAAATATATCCGTAAAGATATTGTTTTGGACTATATGAATTATCCAGAAAGAACTTATTCTTAACGTATTGAATTGGATGATGGATCTCATATAGATATTGCGACATGTGCAAGAAGTGATGCACCTGGCATTGTGGCTACTTATTTTTATACTTCCGCTTATTTTGCGCAGAATTATAATTTAACGCTTCAAAATCTATTAAAGGGATATAGTACAAAATCGGATGGAACTATTCTTGTTTGCGATAAGGGAAACATCATTGCGAGTAATGATAGATCACTACTTCATGCTTCGACAAAAAACAATGAAGTCGTTCAATTCTTAAAAAAGAATAAGGATAGTCAACATATTTATCGTTTTAATAGTAAAGGCGCAGGCTATTATGGCATTATGTTGAAACAAAGTAATTATTATATCTTTGCCTATATTCCAGATCATGTGGTATTTGAAGGTGTTTTCACAAAATTAGTTGCGATTTTACTTATATATATATTGTTTGTGCTTGTACTGGGTATCGCAATAATCGTATAAGACAGGTTAAAGATCAAGAAAAAGAGAAGGCGCACCAAGAAGAATTATTAAAGGCAGCTAAAAAGGCAGAGGCGGCGAATGTTGCCAAAACCGAATTTCTTCAAAGAATGTCTCACGACATTCGTACTCCCATCAATGGAATCATTGGTATGGTTGAAGTTGGTGATTATTATAGGGATGATATTAAAAAGCAGGCAGATTGTCGTGCAAAGATCAAAGATGCTTCAAATACATTACTTGAATTAGTGAATGAAGTATTAGACATGAGTAAGCTTGAGTCGGGTGAAATCGTCCTTGAAGAAGTTGGATTTAATATAGATAAGTTGAGTGATGAAACGATTGGAATAGTAGAAGAACTCGCAAAAGAGCGTAATATTCAAATTGTCGAAGAAGAAAAAAGTATTACCCATCCATATTTGATGGGCAGTCCAATCCATGTAAAGCGTGTATTAATGAATGTTCTTTCCAATGCCATTAAATACAATAAGGATAATGGATTTATCTATGTAAGTTATAAAGAGTTGGATTCAAATCATTCAAATTCGGCAGTGATTGAATTCACTTGTCGAGATACAGGTGTTGGTATGTCTAAAGAATTCCAGAACAAAATCTTTGAACCTTTTGCCCAAGAACATATAGGAAGTCGTTCTAAATATGCTGGTACTGGTTTGGGTATGCCAATCGCAAAAAGTCTTGTTGAAAAGATGGGTGGAACGATTGAGTTTACAAGTCAAGAAGGTGTGGGTTCTCAATTTGTGATACGCATTCCATTTAAAATCGATGAAGAACATAAAAATAGAAAAGCAAAAGAATCAGCATCTGCATCGATTGAAGGACTTAGAGTTCTACTTGTAGAAGATAATGAATTGAATATGGAAATTGCCAGGTTTATTATCGAAAACGAAGGGGCTAGAGTTACTTGTGCTACAAATGGTAAAGAAGCGGTGGATATCTATAAGAACGCACCCGAATCTTTTGACATTATCTTAATGGATATTATGATGCCGGAAATGGATGGATATGAGGCAACTCGAATGATTCGTGAAATGGATTTAAATATTCCAATTGTGGCGATGACAGCCAATGCGTTTATGGAAGATAAAATAAAGGCTAAAAAAGCTGGAATGAATGCACATGTATCAAAGCCTTTAGATAAGGATATACTGATTCGAGTTATATCGAAGTTGTGTGGTTATAAAAGCGTATAGTGTTTTTAAATTAAAGTGATAATTAAATCGAATAAATAACTATATAAGTTAGAAAAACGACGGCATGTTAAAATTTTGTATGTATAATGAATTTGACATTATCGATTGGCAAATTCAGTGAAAGCTTGAGATGTAAACATGCTGTCCAATATAGTATTTTAAAGCTATTAATAATAGGTCTTTGTGATTATGGATATGCATTAGAGTACAAAAGAGTTTCTGTGGCATTAACAAGAAACTCTTTTTGCGTTAAAGAAAGGGAAGAAAAGATTATGGTGCGCCAGTTCGGTGCAGTTGATTTAGTTAGGTGAAACTCCTAACCT
>OHQQ01001559.1_pt1 | contig 9945 bp, 10 predicted proteins | sample 1578211 | NCBI WGS metagenome assembly OHQQ01 (sample SAMEA3879539, study PRJEB24766) | human gut metagenome | biome: human-associated habitat; feature: feces | place: USA | collected 1985/1987
AGGGGTCCGCATCGACACCGGGGTGGGCAACCTTCCGGGACTCCATCTCTATCATCAGCTGGGATTTGCCGATGTGCAGACCTTGCAGCAGGATGTCCACTATGAGGGCGACCGGACAGAGTACCAGTTTTTGGAGTGGTACTGCCGGTAGAGTCAATTTTTGTTAGAACAAGCATTATACAACATCAAGCAGAAAGGAAGAAACAAGTATGGCAGAAACGATGAACGGTCTGAAAAGGACCAGCTACTGCGGAAAACTTTCCAAGGCAAATGTGGGCAACAGCGAAGTTGTCTGCGGATGGGTACAAAAACAGAGGGATAAAGGTCATTTGATTTTTATTGACCTGCGCGACCGCAGCGGCATTGTGCAGGTAGTGGTTGACCCCGACCACGCCGGTGAAGATTTTGCCAAGGCAGAAGCTATCCGCAGCGAATATGTTATCAAAGTGCACGGCGTTGTACGCCTGCGCAGCGAAGAAACCATCAACCCCAACCTTGCTACCGGCGAAGTTGAAGTTGTAGCCAAAGAGCTGGAAGTTTTAAACAGCGCCAAAACCCCTCCGTTCTACATTCAGGACGGCATTGATGTTGACGAAAACCTGCGCCTTAAATACCGTTATCTGGACCTCCGCCGCCCGGAAATGCAGCGCAATTTAATGCTCCGCCACAAAGTTACCAAACTGATGCGCGATTATATGGATAACCATGATTTCTGCGAAATTGAAACTCCGATGCTGACCAAGAGCACCCCGGAAGGCGCCCGCGACTATCTGGTTCCCTCTCGTATTCACGACGGTCATTTCTATGCTCTGCCGCAGTCTCCGCAGATTTTCAAACAGCTTTTAATGGTAGCAGGTATGGAACGCTACTTCCAGATTGTACGCTGCTTCCGCGATGAAGACCTGCGTGCCGACCGCCAGCCTGAATTTACTCAGCTTGATATTGAAATGAGCTTTGTTGACGCAGACGATATTATGGATATGACCGAAGGTTTAATCCGTCACGTATTCAAAGGCGCGCTTGGCGTTGACCTGCCGGAAAAATTCCAGCGCATGACCTGGGACGAAGCTATGGACAAATACGGCAGCGATAAGCCTGACCTGCGTTTCGGCATGGAGCTTATCAATATGACCGAAGCCGTTAAAGGCAGCGAATTTAAAGTATTTAACGATATTATTGATAAAGGCGGCATTGTTAAAGCTATTAACGTTAAGGGCGATGCCGGTATTCCGCGCCGCGAACTGGATGGCCTGGTTAATTTTGTTGCCATTTACGGCGCCAAAGGCCTTGCCTGGATGCAGATTCAGCCGGACGGCAGCGTAAAATCCCCGATTGCCAAATTCTTCAGCGAAGAATACCTTGCAAACATTCTTAAAACCGCTGAAGCAGAACCGGGCGACCTGCTGCTCTTTGTTGCCGACAAACCTTCCGTTGTTGCAGCTGCTCTCGGCGCACTGCGTATCGAAATGGCAAAACGCCGCGGCCTTATCGACGAAAACAAACTTGCTTTTACCTGGGTTGTTGACTTCCCGATGTTTGAATACAGCGAAGAAGAAAAACGTTATGTTGCAATGCACCATCCGTTCACCTCTCCGCGCGAAGAAGATATTCCTCTGCTTGCTACCGACCCCGGCAAAGTATATGCCAAAGCTTACGACATGGTACTTAACGGCACCGAAATCGGCGGCGGTTCCATCCGTATCCACAGACGCGACGTGCAGGACGCAGTATTCCATGCTATCGGCCTGAGCGAAGAACAAGCACAGGAAAAATTCGGCTTTATGATGGGCGCGTTTGAATACGGTGCTCCCCCGCACGGAGGACTTGCTTTCGGCCTCGACCGTTTGGTAATGATTATGGCAAAACGCGATTCCATCCGCGACGTAATTGCTTTCCCGAAAACCCAGAGCGCAAGCGATTTGATGTGCCAGGCTCCGAACGATGTAGAAGAAAAACAACTGCGCGAGCTGCACATCCGCACCGTGCTTGTAAAAAAATAAGCTGATTTGCTTTAACGTGCTGTAATTTATGGCAGCGCACAGGCAAATTAAAAAAGCAAAACTAATAAATACCGGCTGCTTAACGGCGGCCGGTATTTTGCGTTGTAAGGCAAAACTTGCTTTTATACGTATTAAGGCGTATAATATAACAGAAGGAGGGAGCACATGAAAAGGCGCGAACTTCTTAAGCTCTTTGAAAAAGCCGGTTGGTATTTAAAACGTAATGGCGCAAGCCACGACATTTACACCGACGGCATCAACAGCGAAGCGATTCCGAGGCATCCTGATGTTAACGAGCGTTTGGCTAAAGAGCTGATTAAAAGATGGGGGCTGAAATAAGCCCCGTCTTTTGAAAATAAGGAGGGTAAACTATGAAAAACACTGCATACCCTGTTATTTTTGAAAAAGAAAAGGACGGTTATTTTGTAACCGTGCCCGATTTAAACAAAAACACGCAGGGAGAAGATTTAGCTGACGCGATAGCTATGGCCCGCGATTTAATTTGTTTATGGATTGTGGATTTGGAAGATGACGGCAAAAAAATTCCTGCACCGGGAAGCGTAAAATTCAATTTGCCGGAAGGCGCATTTGTTTCTTTTGTAGATGTTGACGTTGAAGCCTACCGCAGAAAATACGGCACAAAAATTGTTAAAAAGAACTGTACCATTCCTGCGTGGCTTAACACTAAAGCAGAAGAAATGAACATTAATTTTTCTCAAACTTTACAAGAAGCCTTATTGGCAAAAATAAACGCATAAAAAGGAGAACACTATGGTAAGCTGCGCATTGCTTTATAATTTTACCGGCAAGAAAGCCGAAATGACAAAAATGGTCTGCATGATGATGAATATTCGCTTTAAAAGCGTAGGGAAGGAGGAATACCACCAGCCGCTTGGCGCATTGTTAGGCATGGAAGATGTGCCGCTGAAGGAAGCTAAAGCCGATAACGCGCCGATGGCGGAAGAAATGCTTTTGCTGCACGGCTTTGGCGCGGACAAGCTGCAAAAGTTTTTAACGGCACTTCAACGCGTTGGCGTGGGGCGCATTGATTTAAAAGCCATGCTTACGGAAAACAACCGTACCTGGAGCGGGCTTGATTTATACGAAGAACTGTGCCAGGAGCGCGATTATTTTAAACAGAAGGAAGAAGAAAAACGCAGGCAGCAGGCCGAAGATAAAAAATAACTGTGTAAAAAGCAAAAATCCCTGAAGTTCCAACGAATTTCAGGGATTTAGTATATTTATAAGCAATGCTAATAAATTTTACACGCCGGTGCCGTCAAATTTGGGGATGAAATCTTCGCAGGCAGAATCGTCCTCCTGCACAAAGCCGTCCTCAATGCCGCTGTCGAACAGGTACTGCTCAACTTCCTTATATTCTTCTTCCGTTACGCGGCGGTTAATTTCGGGGTAATCGGCGGCGCGCCCGCAGGGAATGTACTGGTGCATTAAGCTGAACATTACTTCGCCGGGCTTAAAGGTTTTGGCAACCCAGTCGATAACGCCTTTGGTGTTTTCAACCATGCCGGGCATTAATAAATGGCGGATGATGACGCCGCTCTGCATAATGCCGTTACCGCCAAGCTTGTAGGGGCCAACCTGCTTGTACATTTCTTTAATGGCGTCCGTGGCAATGCGGAAGTAGCTGGGCGCGTTGCTGTATTTTATGGCGGCAAGGTCGTCGCTGTATTTTAAATCGGGCAGCCAGATTTGCACTTTGCCTTTTAACTTGCGCAGGGTGTCCAGCGTTTCAAAGCCGCTGGTGTTGTACACAACCGGCACGGGCAGCGGTTCTTTAAGGCTTTCCAGCACGGCGTGGGTAAAATGGGTGGGCGTAACAAGGTTAATATTGTTTGCGCCCTGGGCGATAAGTTCAAAATAAATTTCGCGCAGGCGTTCCACGGTAATTTCCTTGCCTTTGTTCATGCTGCTGATTTCGTAGTTCTGGCAAAATACGCAGTGAAGGTTGCAGCCGCTGAAAAACACGGTGCCGCTGCCTTTTTCGCCGCTGATGCAGGGTTCTTCCCAAAAGTGCAGGGCGGCGCGGGCAACAATGGGCTTAATGCCGCAGTGGCACGAGCCGAAAATTCCTTCCGCGTGCATATCGGCAGGACGGTCAACGCCGCAGCGGTGCGGGCAAACATAACATTCCATTTATAACACTTCCTTATGCTCGTTTGTTATATTGTACCACATAACGGCGCGCAGCTGTACCCATATCAGTGCAAACCTTAAACTGCTTGCCGCTTAACAAAGAGTTACTTTTTTAACAGTGCCGCCGGAGCTATAATATTTTTGTAAAGAAGTATAAAAGAGGGGCATAATTATGGAATACCGCAAAGGCGTTGTTATTACAGGCAAAAATACTATGGCAGTGAGTGACCGCTGCCCGATTCCGGAGGAGCCGTGCCCGACCGGAGCGTTTATTAAACCGCTGATTTGGTCGCCCTGTACGAGTGATGCGCATTTGTGCGCTACCGGCTGTGCTTCGCTGCCGTACCTTTTGGGCAAGGCAGTGGGGCATGAAATGTGCGGCGTAATTACCAAAGTTGGCAGCGAGGTGCACGATTTTAAAGTTGGCGATAAGGTTATTGTGTGTGCCGTTATGCCGGTTTGGCGCAGCCTTGAGGCGCAGGACGGGCTTGGCAAGCAGCATCAGGACAATATGTACGGCGGCGTGGATTTTCCCGACCGCGGCGGCTCGTTTATCGAAGAATATTACATCCGTGACGCGGACATGAACTTGGCGCTGATTCCGGACGGCGTTACGCTGGAGCAGGCGGTAATGCTGCCGGATATGATGTGTACGGCGTTTGAAGGGGTAGAGCAGCTGGCGCCGGAGTTTGGCACAAGCGTTGCCGTTATCGGCATTGGCCCTGTGGGGCTGATGGCAGTGCGTGCGGCAGTTCTGCACGGCGCTGGCAATGTGTTTGCAGTAGGCAGCCGCAAACAGTGCTTTGAAGTTGCCAAAGAATACGGCGCAACACACCTTGTTGATTACCACGATGCTGATTATCTGGAGCAGATTGTAAACGCCAACGGCGGGCCGGTGGACGGCGTTATTTTGTGCGGCGGCACGAAAAAAGAACTGAGTAAAGGCTTAAGCATTTTAAAGAAAGGCGGCACATTGGTAAATTTAAGCGCGTACTTCAGCGGCCTGCCGCTTGAGATTGACCCGACGGCGTGGGGCTTCGGCTACGGCGATAAAACCATTAAGGGTGTCGGCTGCCGCGGCGGGCGCTTGTGGATGAGCCGCATGGCGCAGCTTATCGCCACGGGGCGTGTTGCACTGGAACAGCTAATTACCCACCGTTACCACGGCATGGAGCATATAATTGATGCCATGAATTTGTTTTTGAACCACGACCGCAGCTTAATTAAGCCGGTTATTTATAATGATTAAGCGGTAAAATTTGTATGTATTTTTAAATAGCGCGGCATAGACAAATCTGCGCCCATAAAAACTATATGGCAGTTTAATTAACAAAGCTGACACTTGCGGTGCCTGCGGAACTCGCTGCGCTCAGACATCCTCGGCAAATGCCGCAAGTGTCCCTGATTTTGTGACTGCCTGTTTTTATGATGTTGCAGTTTTGCCCATGCCGCTATTTTTTTGCATATTAGCCAGAAGATTTGTCTGTATGATTTTATATTGAGTTGTTATTTTAAGTAGTTTATAATTAAAATAACGCGGGGTGAGAATATGTTTTTGTAAGATAAAAATAAAGATTTGTCCTTAAAAGAAACTTCTGAACAAATTAAGGACAGCGTTGATGAAGCAATTTTTGAAGAAGCGTATGAAGAATATCTTAAAAATGGCCAAAAGAGCAGACTTGTTTCGGAACTTTGGAAAGAAGCAGGTATTTGATATAAAGTTTACAATTTGCAGCAGCTATAATTTGACAAAAAACAACCGCAACTATATAATTTAAATATAAAGGCCATATAACTGACGGAAGTGGGTTAACCACATGGAGTATGGCCGGATTGAAGCCGACCGTCTGGGCAAACATAGTCCGGAAGTGCCGGCATTTTTAATTTACAGGGAGGAATTAACGTGAAGGAACTGCAATTAAAGTATGGCTGCAACCCTAACCAGAAAAAGGCACGTATTTTTATGAAAGACGGCGAACTTCCTATTGAAGTGTTAAACGGCCGCCCCGGATATATTAACTTTTTGGACGCATTCAACAGCTGGCAGCTTGTAAAAGAGCTGAAAGAGGCAACAGGCCTTCCCGCAGCGGCTTCTTTTAAACATGTAAGCCCCGCAGGCGCAGCAGTTGGCCTGCCTTTAAGCGATACTCTGAAAAAGATTTATTATGTTGACGACCTTGAACTCAGCCCGCTGGCAAACGCTTATGCCCGTGCGCGCGGTGCGGACAGAATGTCGAGTTATGGCGATTTTGTAGCACTCAGCGATGTTTGCGATGTGCAGACTGCCAAAATGCTGGCGCGTGAGGTTTCTGACGGCGTTATCGCTCCCGGCTACACCGACGAAGCACTGGAAGTTTTAAAAACCAAACGCAAAGGTACTTACAACATTATTAAAATTGACCCCGATTACAAACCGGCACTGACCGAAACCAAAGAAGTGTTTGGCATTACTTTTGAGCAGGACCGCAACGAAGCTAAAATTACGGCAGAACTGCTTGAAAACCGCCCGACCAAAAACAAGGAAATTCCCGAAAACGCACAGCGCGACCTTTTAATTGCGCTCATTACCTTAAAATACACGCAGTCTAATTCCGTATGCTACGTTAAAGACGGCCAGGCAATCGGCATCGGCGCAGGCCAGCAGTCGCGCGTACACTGCACGCGTCTTGCAGGCAACAAAGCCGATATCTGGTGGCTGCGCCAGAATCCGAAAGTTCTGGCACTGCCGTTTAAAGAAAACATCCGCCGCCCGGACCGCGACAACACCATTGACGTGTATATTTCCGACGATTACGAGGATGTATTGGCAGACGGCGTATGGGAAAACTTCTTTACCGAAAAGCCGGAGCCTTTAACCCACGAGGAGAAAAAAGCATGGATTGCGCAGCTTAAAGGTGTATCGCTCGGCAGCGACGCATTCTTCCCGTTCGGTGACAATATCGAACGCGCACAACGCAGCGGCGTTGAATATATCGCTCAGGCAGGCGGCAGCATCCGTGATGACAATGTTATTGAAACCTGCGATAAATACGGCATTGCCATGGCGTTTACCGGTCTTAGGCTGTTCCATCATTAATTTAAAGTTCAGCAAAAATTTAGATAACTTTGTTAAAAGTTGTTGAGCAAAAGCCGATTTTGTGGTACAATACTGAAAGTGTAATGTCAAAAAAAGCCACAGCTTTTAACATAAGGAGGACAAAATGGAATTTGCATTAACCGAAGAACAACTTGAACTGCAGGAAATGGTAAGGGAGTTTGTTGCCAAAGAAATTACCCCTTACGCTGCTGAAATGGACAGAGAAAACCATGCCAGAGAAGGACTGATGGAAAAAGCTGCCGATATGGGGCTTTTGAACGTAGTTGTTCCTGAAGAATATGGCGGAATGGGCCTTGACAGCGTTACTGTTGCCGTTATTTACGAAGAACTCGGCAAAGGCTGTGCAGGCGTTGCTACTTCTATCGCTGCAAATTCTCTTGCGTCCTATCCGATTTTGCTTGCAGGCACCGAAGAACAGAAAAAAGCTCACTGCGACCTTCTGAACGAAGGCAAACTTGCAGCTTTTGCTCTTACCGAACCGGGTGCAGGCTCTGATGCAGGTGCGGTTTCCACTTCCGCAGTTAAAGATAAAGAAGCAGGCACCTACACCCTTAACGGCGCCAAAGCATTTATTACCAACGGCGGCATTGCCGATACTTACCTGGTATTTGCCAATACCCGCAAAACCGGCGGCATCCGCGGCTTAACCGCGTTTATCGTACCGAAAGGCACTCCGGGCTTTTCCGTTGGCAAAAAAGAAGACAAAATGGGCATCCGCCCGTCCAATACCTGCGAACTGATTCTGCAGGACGTTGTAATTCCCGAAGCTAACCGCGTAGGCCGCGAAGGCGAAGGCTTCCGCATTGCCATGAACACTCTTGACAATGCACGCCCGTTTGTTGGTGCTGTTTCCGTAGGTTTGGCACAGGCTGCACTTGACTGCGCAGTTAAATATGCCAAAGAACGCAAACAGTTCGGCCAGCCGATTGCTTCTTTCCAGATGATTCAGAACATGATTGCCGATATGGCAATGCGCATTGAAGCTGCCCGCATGCTGGTTTACAAAGCCTGCTGGATGCGTGACCAGGGCATGGAATTCAGCAAGGAAGCTGCTATGGCAAAATGCTATGCAGCCGATACTGCTATGGGAGTAACCACCAACGCTGTACAGATTATGGGCGGTTACGGTTACAGCCGTGAATATCCGGTAGAAAAAATGATGCGCGACGCAAAAATTATGCAGATTTACGAAGGCACCAACCAGATTCAGCGCCTCGTTATCGCAAACAAAATTATATTCTGATTTTAAGCATACTGCCCGCTGCCGCTATGACAGCGGGCTTTTGTAATTTATGGCTGATTGAAAATAATTAAAGAGTAGTTTATAATAAGCATATAGCTTTATGTATAAATAAACAGTAAAGGTGAAACTATGTGGCTTTTTGTGCTGCCGCTGGCGGTAGTTATTTTAGACCAGTTTTCCAAATACATTGTAGTGGAAAACATGGCGCTGGGAGAAAGCATTCCCATTATTGAAGAAGTTTTTCATTTAACGTATATTTTAAACCCCGGTGCGGCATTCGGAATGTTTGCCCATAACCGCCTGTTTTTTATTGCTATTGCCGTTATCGTAATTGGCATCATTATTTGGGCGCGCAGGGAAATTTTAGCGTCGCCGTGGGAAGTTAAAGCCGGCTGCGGCCTGTTTTTGGGCGGAGCAATAGGCAATTTAATTGACAGGGCGCGGCAGGGGCTGGTAATTGATTTTTTCGATTTCCGCATCTGGCCGGTGTTTAACATAGCAGATATTGCAATTTGTATTGGAGTTGGACTGATAATATGGAATTTACTGAAGACGGAATTGAAGCGGGATTAGAAACCGTAACGGCAGAAGCGGAGGACGCAGGTACAAGGGCTGACGTGTTTCTGGCGGCAAAACTCGGCGTTTCGCGCAGCAATATGCAGAAGCTTTTGGAAGATGGGCGCGTAAAACGCGGCGAAAAAATTATAAAAGCCAATTACAAAGTACGCGCCGGCGAAATGTTTGTGGTGGATATTCCCGAACCGGAGCCGATTGAAGCCGTACCGGAAAACATTCCGCTGGATATAATTTACGAAGATGACGATGTGGTAGTGCTTAACAAAGCACGCGGCATGGTGGTACATCCGGCGCCGGGCAATTACACCGGCACGCTGGTAAACGCGCTATTGTACCATTGCAGCAATCTTTCTGGCATTAACAGCGCCATCCGCCCGGGCATTGTACACCGTTTGGATAAGGATACCAGCGGCATTATGATTGTTGCCAAAAATGACGCGGCGCATATTTCGCTTTCGCAGCAGATACAGAGCAAAACCGCTGTGCGCACTTATCTCGCCGTTGTACGCGGCAATATCAAAACCGACAGCGGCACTATAGAAACGCAGATTGCCCGCGATAAAACCGACCGCAAAAAAATGGCTGTGGTTAAAGAGGGCGGGCGTGACGCCATTACCGATTACGAAGTGCTGGAGCGTTTCGGCAAGTATACGCTTGTGCGCTGCAAGCTGCGTACGGGGCGCACGCACCAAATCCGCGTGCACATGGAATATCTGGGCTATCCGCTTGTGGGCGATCCTAAGTATTCGCCCATGAAAACGCCGTTTGGCATAAAAGGGCAGGCACTGCATTCGCACACGCTGGAATTTACGCACCCGCGCACCGGAGAACGCATGAAGTTTGAAGCGCCGCTGCCTGAGGACATGCATAAAATA
>OHQQ01001574.1_pt1 | contig 9809 bp, 8 predicted proteins | sample 1578211 | NCBI WGS metagenome assembly OHQQ01 (sample SAMEA3879539, study PRJEB24766) | human gut metagenome | biome: human-associated habitat; feature: feces | place: USA | collected 1985/1987
GAGTTGTTGGTACAGGCCGTTCTGATTTTCCTAATCAGGTTAATAATGTAATCGCTTTCCCTGGCATTTTCAAGGGTGCTCTCGAAGGACGTGCCAGACAGATAACTGAAGACATGAAGCTTGCTGCTGCGCTTGCAATTGCTAATCTTGTTCCAGATGACGAAGTAAGTGATGTTAACATCCTTCCAGAAGCATTTGACCCAAGAGTTGCTGATGTCGTAAGTAAAGCTGTAATCGACCATATAGAGAAGTAATTATGCTTCCATATTATTATTCTGTAAGTGAATATCTTAAAGACACTTATGGTAAGAAATTATACAAATTAAGTCTTTCCGGAAACATGACATGTCCCAACAGAGATGGAAAACTCGATACAAGAGGATGCATATTCTGCAGCAGTCATGGTTCCGGAGATTTTGCTGTCAGTGATATTGACAAAGCAAAGGAAATAGTATCTAATAAATACTCTGGCACTGAATATATTGCGTATTTTCAATCCTTTACTAACACTTATGCTGATGTAAGTTATTTAAGAGATTTGTTCATGCCGGTAATAGAAAGAGATGACATAAGAATTCTCTCCATCGCAACCCGTCCGGATTGTCTTGATGATGATGTACTCAGTCTTCTCGACGAGCTTAATCATATAAAACCAGTATGGATTGAATTGGGACTACAGACCACTAACAATTCAACTGCCAATTATATCCGCAGAGGATACAATTTGTCAGCATATGATAATGCAGTTAATAATTTACTATCAATCAGAATTGCACCTATCGTCCATATGATTATCGGGCTTCCAGGTGAAACCATCAGTGATTACACTGCTACCGCAAAATATATTGCTCAAAGCGGTGCATCAGGAATCAAGATATCTTTATTACACATTTTAAAAGATACAGATCTTTATACTGATTATTGCAATGGTTTATTTAATGCCATGACTATAGAAGATTATCTTTATGCAATTGGAGCAATTCTTCCTGTATTGCCTGAAAATATGGTAGTACACAGACTTACAGGGGACGGACCTAAGAACATTCTTGCAGCGCCGTTATGGACCACTGATAAAAAAAGAGTCCTTAACACTCTGCATCATTACCTCAAAGAAAATAAGATTTATCAAGGAAAAGATTTATGAACACTGATTCTACTACATTATACAAATTAATGATTTTATATATGCTGAACAAAGTTAATTTTCCTTTGTCCAATACTCAGCTGTCTTCTTTTATGCTGGACAAGCAATATACTGATTATTTTACATTCCAGAAAACTATCAGTTCACTTGTTGAAGATGGATTTATAAGAGGTACCACTCATCAGAGCAGCACCCATTATACCTTAACCAAAGAAGGCGAAGAAACCATTGCTTTTTTCTATACCAAAATCTCAACTGCAATAAGAGATGATATTGAAACTTATCTTGCTGATAATAAATACGAACTAAAGAATCAGGCTGGAACTGTAACTGACTGTTACAAGCTTCCTAATGGAAATTACATTGCACACTGTCAGGTAAAAGAGGGAGATACAACTTTGATTGAGCTTAATCTTAATGTCCCAATTGAAGAGCAGGCGGAAATAATATGCGCAAGATGGCGCGAAAACAGTCAGGAATTATATGACTATATCATTCATAAACTTATGTAAAAAAGCGTTCTGCTGGTAATCAGCCAGTCAGAACGCTTTTATTATTCTTGTATAATTGCAGCACTTTCAGAATCAGTCTCATTTTCTTCCTGTGGCAGTACATATGAATCTATAAGCTGCCATAATTCTTTAAGTCCCTGCTTAGTCTGTGATGAAAAAGGAATAAGAATATCTTCCTGCCTTAATCCAAGTCCTGTTCTTACAGCTTTCACCTGTTTGCTTATCTGGCTTCTCTTAATCTTATCCAGCTTTGTTGCAACAATTACAGGTCTGTAACCGTTATTTACAATCCAGTCATACATCATTCTGTCATTATCAGATGGGTCATGACGGATATCAATCAGCAAGAACACCTGCTTTAACTGGCTGCTTTTTCTTAAATATTTCTCAATCATCTTGCCCCATTTGGCTTTGACAGCCGGACTTACATTGGCATATCCATAGCCTGGAAGGTCAACCAGATACATGCTGTCATTAATATTATAGAAATTAATAGTCTGTGTCTTACCCGGCTGTGATGATGTTCTTGCATATGATTTTCTGTTCATTAACGCATTAATGAGCGATGATTTACCAACATTTGACTTACCTGCAAATGCAACCTCCGGAAATGGGGTTTCAGGAAGTGTACTTGTAACTCCGACTACTATATCCAGATTAACTTTTTTTATAACCATAATCCGCTGCTCCTTTCATTTAACGCATTAATGCCTGTGCAAATACTTCAATAGCATTATTCACATATATTATATTCATCCCTTCAGTTATCTCTGCGTCAAGTTCTTCAACATCCGACCTGTTATCCCGAGGTACAAAAACATTTGTTATGCCCGCTGTCTTACTTGCAAGAAGCTTTTCTTTAAGACCTCCTATCGGAAGAACCTTACCTCTTAATGTAAGCTCTCCAGTCATTGCAACATCTGCTTTTACAGGAATTCCAGTAACCGCAGACAATACTGCCGTTGCCATTGTAATGCCAGCAGAAGGTCCGTCTTTCGGAGTTGCACCCTCTGGTATATGAAGATGGAATGCATGATTCTGGAAATATTCAGCATCCACTTTATATCTGCCTTTTTCTGTTACTGATCTGATATAAGAAACAGCTATGCTTGCTGATTCTTTCATTACATCACCCATGTTACCTGTAAGCTTGAACTCGCCTTTGCCCGGCATTGTTATAACCTCTATCTCAAGAGTATCTCCACCTGCCTGTGTCCATGCAAGCCCTCTTACTATACCAACTTCACCCTTTGTATTCTTTTTGTCCGGTCTGTATTTAACTTTTCCAAGATAATCTGTAATATTCTTATCAGATATATTAACTGTTTTCTTTACAGTCTTATCTCTTGTTCCATCAGATGTGAACACTCCGGCTTTGTATAATTCTCTAACCGCTTTTCTTACAATCTTTGCAATCTGCCTTTCAAGACCTCTCACACCAGCTTCTCTTGTATACGAATTAATAATTGTTCTTATAACTTTATCAGTGAACTTTACATCAGATACAAGCAGACCATTCTCTTTAATCTGTTTCTTAATAAGGTGTTCCTTAGCAATATGAAACTTTTCATTAGCTGTGTATGAACCAACTTCAATAATTTCCATTCTGTCAAGCAATGGACGGCTTATATTAGACAGATCATTAGCTGTTGCAATAAAAAGCACATTTGACAAATCAACCGGCATCTCTATATAGTGGTCGACAAAATTAACATTCTGTTCGCTGTCTAATACTTCAAGAAGTGCAGCTGATGTATCGCCCTTATAATCACTGCTTATCTTATCTATCTCATCAAGAAGCATAAGAGGATTATTAACTCCGGCACTCTTAAGTCCCTCAATAATTCTTCCAGGCATAGCTCCAATATATGTTTTCCTGTGTCCTCTTATCTCAGCCTCATCTCTTACACCACCCAGACAGATTCTTACATACTCCTTGCCAAGTGCCTTTGCAACTGATCTTGCTATAGATGTCTTACCTGTTCCCGGAGGTCCTGCAAGACATATGACAGGTGCTTTTCCACTACCTGTTATGTTTCTTACCGCAAGTGATTCCAGAATTCTTTCCTTAATATCTTTCATTCCATAGTGGTCCGAATCAAGCACTTTTGCAGCATTATCTATATCTTTGTTATCTTCAGTCGACACATTCCATGGTAATTCAAGACATGTCTCTATATATGTTCTCTCAACATTAGCCTCAGCATTATTACCAGCAAGTGATTTCAGTCTCTTAATCTCCCTTTTTAGCTTATCCTTTACATACTGCGGTGAATTAAGCTTTTCAACGTCCGCCTCATATTCTTCAGCCTCTGTTATAGTTCCTCCATCAAGTTCTTCATTAATCGCTGCAAGTTCTTCTCTTAATATGTAATCCTTCTGGTTCTTATCTACTCTTTCTCTTACAATATTGCCAAGTTCTTCTTTAATAGTATAAGCATTTATCTCATTTACAAGCAATGTTGCAGCAAATGTATACATCTGCTCATAGTCTTCTGCCTCCAGAAACTGCTGTCTTTTATCAAAATCCATCATAAATTCCTGAGCAAATTCCGTCATCAGTTTTTCTGCATCATTATAAGAAAGCCATCTCTTGACTGTATCCTTTGCAAACTTCGGATTAACATGTGCATACTGTGTCAAAAGTTCTCTCATTCCTACAATTATAGCTCTCGACACCATTTTATCAGGCTTCTCAAATCCTTGCATAACACTTACATCAGCAAGCATCATTCCTGACGCTTCTTCAAATCTATTTACAAGTGCCTTTTCAAGCCCTTCTACCTGAACCCTTAAAATTTTGCCTGGCATCTTTATTATCTGTTTTATCTTAGCAATTGTTCCTACTGTATATAAATCTGCTATCCCTGGTTCGCTCACCTGCGAATCTCTCTGTGTTACAAGATATATAAGTTCATCAGCTGCCATACTTGCTTCTACAGCTTTTACAGACTTCTTTCTGCTCACATCAAAGTGCATTACCATCCCCGGAAAAACAGTGACATTTCTTAATGGAATAGCTGGATAATGTCTATCATATTTGTTACTCATATATTCCTCTCTATCTAAAAAACGGACCGTCCATCATGAACAGCCCGCCTGAATTAATTTCGTTACTGTGCTTTTTTTACAGCATCCGTTCTGTATTCTAACAGAGGCTTTGCGCTTCCTTCTACAGCTTCCTTAGTTATTATACATTTTGATATTGTTTCATCTGACGGAATCTCATACATTACTTCATTCATGACAGATTCTAAAATTGAACGTAAGCCTCTTGCTCCTGTCTTTCTCTCAAAGCTCTTATGGGCAACCGCCTCAACAGCTTCATCCGTAAACTCAAGTGCTACTTCATCAAGTCCAAAAAGTGCCTGATACTGCTTTATAATAGCATTCTTAGGCTCTTTCAGAATATTGACAAGCATATCCTCATCCAGTCTGTCAAGTGAATATATGATAGGCAGTCTTCCTAAAAATTCTGGAATCATTCCGTATTCTCTAAGATCATCAACCGTCACATAAGACATGATGTTCTTCTCATCATCATATTTATCTTTAAGGTCAGCATTAAATCCCATTGAGGATGACTTATTAAGCCTTGTCTTGATAATATCCTCAAGATCCGGAAATGCACCACCACATATAAACAGAATATCCTTCGTGTTAACAGTTACCTGTGGAACCATTGCATTCTTACTTGTCGCACCAACAGGAACTTCAATCTCACTGCCTTCTAACAGCTTTAACATCCCCTGCTGTACAGACTCGCCACTTACATCTCTGCTTCTGGTCTCTTTCTTCTTAGCAATCTTGTCTATCTCATCAATAAATATAATTCCATGTTCAGCTTTCTCTACATCATTGTCTGCTGCCAGTAAAAGCTTAGAAACAACTGACTCTATATCATCTCCGATATATCCTGCCTCTGTAAGTGTTGTTGCATCTGTAATAGCAAGTGGCACCTGTAATATCCTTGCAAGCGTCTTAACAAGATATGTCTTACCACTTCCTGTAGGTCCAATCATAAGCATATTAGACTTCTCAATCTCAACGTCACCCAGAATCTTAGCATCTGCTGAAACTCTTTTATAATGATTATATACAGCCACCGACATTACCTTCTTAGCATAGTCCTGACCTATAACATACTCATCTAACTTTCTCTTAATCTCATGTGGTGCAGGCAGCTTAGAAACGTCAAGCGCTGGTAACTCCTTCTTATTCTCTTTCTTTTTCTTAAGCTTCTGCTTTTCTGGAACCGGGTCTGAATCCATAGCGCCAAAATTGCCAAACATGCCCATTCCAGGCATGTTTGACATCTTCATCATATCTTCATAATTAATTCCGTTGCTGTTAATTGAATCAAATGTTCTTTGCATACAATCCTGACAGATGTATATATTGTTAGGCATAACAATCATCTTACCAGCTCTTGATTCTGGTCTTCTGCACACAAAACATATCTTCTCATAATCATCGGAATTCCCATTGTTATTCTTATTAATATCCTTATCTTCTGTCATATTCTCATTGGTATTATCCATAAATATCTACTTGGAATATATCCTTAAGATGCCTTCTTAGAACCAAGCGTTACCTCCGTGCTCTTAAGAACATACTCGCTTCCTTCCATATGATAATAATCTATAGTTACTTTTTCACCTGCCTCATAATACTGAAGCATGTTAGTAAGTCCTGACATAGTAGTAACTGTCTGGTCATCAAATCCGACAATTATGTCATATGTCTCTAATCCTGCCTTGTCTGCTGCTGAATCATCAGCTACAGTTCTTATAAGAATACCTACAGGATATCCATAATATGATGCATAATTACTTGTAATATCTACTGCTGCAATTCCAAGGTATGCTGCCTTATCTGATGAAACCTTGTTTCTTGTCTGCTTAGTCATTAATGAATCGATAATATCCTTAACATTAGAGACAGGAATTGAATAAGCCATACCTTCTACACCATCACTGCTTGTTTTTGCAAAGTTAATAGCGATAACCTTTCCTTCTGAATTAAGAAGAGCTCCACCACTGTTACCAGAGTTAATCGCTGCATCTGTCATAAGAAGTCCTGTAAATGTTACATTGTTGACTGTAATTGAACGGTCCTTTGCACTAATTATACCAGTTGTAACTGACTGGCCTTCACCTAATGCATTACCAATAGCAACAACCTGCTGTCCAACTTTAATATCTGATGAATCTTCAAGTTCTGCAATTGCAATATTAGACGCTGTATCAGATGAAATATCACTTAATGATACTGCGGCTACTGCAATATCCTGATCTGACTTAGAACCCTTAACAGAACAGCTTGCACTTGTGCCATCAGAGAATACACATTTAAGATTATCAATATTATCAACAACATGTGCATTAGTTACAATAAGTAATTCAGTATCACTCTTGCCTACAATAATACCTGTACCACTTGATGTTGCTTCATAACTCTGTCCATATCCAAAATAACTTGAACTTTTAACTGTTGTTGTACCATTAAGCTGAACCATTGCAGGAAGGGCTGCTGTAGCAACCGCCTCTACATCCATCTTACCTGATGCTGAAAGATTAGTATCTTCTGTAAGCGAAGAATCTGTCTTAGCAACATTAGAAATATTATTACTTACTGTTGGTATATTAACACCTGTAGCATCAGACTTATTACTGCCAGCAATCTTTCCGCCTGCATAATTAACACCAAACATAACCGAACCGGCTATTGCGCCAAAAAGTACTGCTGAAAGAACAAAGCATGCTGCTTTCTTTGCAAATCCGCCTTTGTGTTTCTTGTGCTTCTTAGCTTCATAAGGTGCACTTGAAAATGCTGTGTTATTATTGGCTGTACTGCTATTATTAGTATTGTTATATGGTATATCACTGCCACTGTAACGGTACTGTGAATCATTCTCATTATTGTCGTTATACATAATCATTCTCTCCTTTTAACATTGTATTATGACAATGAAGATTCCATACATAACAAATGAACACATCTCACTGTCAATACATGTAATATAACAACGAAATGTGTTCATATTGTGTTTTAGTTGTTAATTAAATTTGAACTGATTATAAACCAACAATTTCAGAAACTGCATCAGTAAGTTCTTCTAACTTCTTATCAGCATCCTCAAGATCTGTTCCCTTAACACCCATATAGAACTTAATCTTAGGCTCTGTTCCTGAAGGTCTTGCACAGCACCATGCATGGTCATTAAGTTCAAAATAAAGTACGTTAGATTCAGGAAGTCCTGTAGGCTTTTTCTCGCCTGTAGCAATAACTGTACACTCATCCTTCTTATAATCTCTGAACTCAACAACATTCCATGCTCCGAACTTCTTAGGTGGATTATTTCTTAAATCATCCATCATCTTAGCAATCTGGACAGCACCTTCTGCACCCTTCATAGTTACAGCCTTCTGTCCTTCCTTGAAGTAGCCGTACTTATCAAAGATATTAATCATCTGATCCCATAAAGTAATGCCTTTAGACTTATAGTAAGCTGCTGCTTCACATAATGCCATAACAGCTACGATGGCATCCTTGTCTCTTGCATGAGTTCCAACCAAGCAGCCGTAACTCTCTTCAAAACCGAATTCATATTCGTATGTATTATTCTGCTCAAAGAACTTAATCTGCTCACCAATATATTTAAATCCTGTAAGAACTTCAATAAGCTTTAAGTTATATTCCTTAGCAATAAGATCAGCTAAGTTAGTAGATACGATAGTCTTTACAAATGCACCATTCTCATGAAGAAGTCCTTTCTCCTTTCTCTGTGAAAGAAGGTATTCTGCAATAAGCATACCAGACATATTACCTGTGAATGACTTGTACTCACCTGACTTAGTGTCCTTAGAATATACGCCAAGTCTGTCCGCATCAGGGTCAGTTGCAAGAATAATATCTGCATCAACTTCCTTAGCAAGTCTTAATGCATATGTGAATGCCTTAGGGTCTTCAGGATTAGGGTACTCGAGTGTTGTAAAGTCAGGATCTGGTTTTTCCTGTTCTGGAACAACATATACATTCTTGAAACCTAACTCTCTTAAAATTCTTCTTACAGGAACATTACCTGTACCATTGAATGGAGAGTATACAATCTTAATATCATCAGCAACCTGCTTAATGATATCTCCGTTAAGGCTCTGCTTCTTTAATGCTGCAATAAATGCATCATCCATATCATATCCAATAATGTTATACAGACCTCTTACTCTAGCCTCTTCTTCATCAATAGTCTTAACATCATTAAAATCAGTAACAGCCTTAACCTCATTGATAATCTGTGTATCCTTAGGTGCTGTTATCTGGCATCCGTCATCCCAGTATACCTTATATCCATTGTATTCTGGAGGATTGTGGCTTGCCGTAACCATAATACCTGCTGTACAGTGAAGTTCTCTTACTGCAAATGAAAGTTCTGGTGTTGGTCTTAATGAAGGGAATATGTATACCTTAATGCCATTAGCCGCAAGACAAAGAGCTGCTTCCTGCGCAAATTCTCTTGACATTCTTCTGTTATCATGAGAAATAGCAACACCCTTATCCTGTGTTCCTTCCTTGATAATAAAATTAGCTAATCCTTGTGTTGCCTTTCTTACAATGTATACATTCATTCTGTTAGTACCATTGCCTATAACACCTCTAAGTCCACCTGTTCCAAACTCAAGATCCTTATAGAATCTGTCCTCAATCTCCTTCTCATCTCCTGCAATTGATTTGAGTTCTGCACGTGTGTCTTCATCAAAATATTCATTCTCACACCATGCTTTGTAAGTTTCCATATAACCCATACCCTTTACCTCTTTTCTTGATTTATATTAGTCCTGTAAAGCTTTTCTAAAGCTCTCAGAAACTGCTTTCAATGCTTCTTCTTCGTCCGGTCCTTCTGCTATAAGAGTTATCTCATCGCCACAGCCAACGCCTGATGCAAGAATAGATATAACACTCTTTGCATTAACAACCTTATTCTTAAATGTGAATGTAATGTGTGAATCAAATTTAACAGCTGTATCACACATTGCTCCTGCAGGACGAAGATGTATTCCTAATGCACTTCCAACTAGTATCTTCTCACTTACCATATGAATCACCTCTCTGTTGTATTAGTTGTTCCAGCTTTTGTAGCAGTCTCTTCTGCC
>OHQQ01001576.1_pt1 | contig 9801 bp, 5 predicted proteins | sample 1578211 | NCBI WGS metagenome assembly OHQQ01 (sample SAMEA3879539, study PRJEB24766) | human gut metagenome | biome: human-associated habitat; feature: feces | place: USA | collected 1985/1987
ATAGTCAGAAATATCCTGTGCACCATCAAGCCACGATATTGCATTTCTTACTGGTGTTTTAAGTTCACCAATTGCAACTGGTAAACCATTGATAAGAAGTACTATATCAAAACGTTTACCATTCTCTACAGTTGGATAAACCCACTGATTTGTAACAACATACTCGTTCTTAGCAAGCTCCTCTTTTGTTAGAGTACCAAATAACTTTATTGGTGTTGGTTTTCCATCCTTACCAAATGGATATGAGTTTTCTTCAAATACCTTCTTCTTAAAGGCTTCATTTTGAGCAACTAGATTATCTGCCGGAAAAGGTTGCAACATAGCACGAAACTTATAAATAACTTCATCAGCTCTGGATGGCTCCTCTTCAATTTCAGGATTAAGTCTTATTAAGGCGTTCTTTACCATCGACTCTACCATCACATCAGAAAGTTCTCTATCAAGCTGTTCTGCCGGGATATATTTCCAACCATTCTTCTTGAGCGTCTCTATAAAAAGTTGCTCAACGGCATTATCTTCATTAAACTGTGACATAGTTTACTCCTTCCCAGCTGGAATTAAATTCTCAGCTATAATTTTCTTAGTTAAGGCATCCAGATCCTTAATTGCTTCTTGTAGTGCAAATTTTGATTTATCGCTCTGTTCGGCAAAGGCAACAAACTGTTGCTGTTCTTCAATTGAAGGAACAATAACCTTTATGCTTCCTACAATTTTTAAGTTTAAACCGCCTCTACCATCAGCAATCGCGCACATATTTCTTATCTCTTCATATCTGTTTCTGAGATTATGGTACAGATAATCCGATAAAACGGTCTCGTCAGTAACCATTGCACAAAGTGACTGATTTGTACATAATTCAATCTCTGTAACAGCAACAGTTCCTCTAGTCTTTCCCTGGCCTGCAAGGGCAATAACTACTGTGTGTAATGGCACCATCTTAGTGCTACATTTATCATATCCAAGCTGAGATATTTTCTTCTCAGTAGAAGTAACACGCCCCATGTGCACCTCGCCTGAACTCATCCAAGGGATAGTCCCATTCTTCCAATACGCACTCACCTTTGTGCTAGGTGTTGCTCCAGCAAACAAATCAGAGAACTCATTAATCTGCTTTATCGGATACCCTTTTTGATTGTTTTCGATATCTCCAAACATCTCGATAAATTGCGATTTCACCAATTCGTCAGTCTTATTTATTAAATCTTCATACGCATTCTTAGTTTCATTGATTGACCATAATGTTTCAGCTAATTTGCTTTGTTCTGGCATTAATGGAAGCTCTATAGCAAATTCTTTTAAATGTGTCCATTTTACACGAGGTGATAAAGAGCCAGCTGATTTTCCTACAGCAAAATCAAAAAGGAAATCATTCTGAATTATGAAAGGCAAAAGATCAGGATCAACCTTGTCTTCTATTGCTCTTATTACAGTAATATCTCCGGAGCAAATTCCATCAAATGGTGCTACTGCTGCCTTTTTTAGGTAAGCACGTCTTCTACCAAATAAAACATCCCCTTTTGAGAATTCCTTAGTAAACGTATTCTCTGTATCTTCACTCCATGATGATAACGTAACGTTTGATGGCGTAAGATGTTCTAGTCCAACGATTCTTATTCCAGTTTTATCACCTTTATTTGATGATTTAGCCTCAATTGCAATATCTCCGAGCTTAACTGTTGCCATTACCATCACCTCCAATCATTTCATTTATCGATTCAAAATGTCTTGATGCCATTTCAGCAGCTTCTTTCCAGTCTGAATAACATTCTTGGACAGTTCTATCATCTTCTTTTTCCTCGCTACTTGTCTGAATATACAAAGGAATACTAAGAGAGTAATCATTCTTTGCTATATCCTTTATAGTAACCACTTTAGCGATGTCACCATCTGACTCATATTTATCGTATGCTTTAGCAATCTTTTCAATATGCTTGTCTTCTAGATAACTCTGAGCATTCTTTCGTGTAACTTCGTTTAGTGCATTAATAAATAACACTTGTCCTTTACGATTTACAGCTTTTCTTGTCCTGCAAATGATAATGCATGCCTCCATTGGAGAGTTGTAGAAAAGATTAGGTCCTAAACCAATTACACATTCCACCAGATCAGACTTAACTAACTTCTCTCTCATGTCTTTCTCTTCATTTCTGAATAGAACACCGTGAGGAAACAGTATTGCACAGCGTCCAGTCTTTTCATCAAGACTTTTTAATATGTGTTGGAAAAAAGCATAGTCTGCACGTCCTTGAGGTGGTGTTCCTAAAAAGTTGCGTCCGTACTTATCTGACTCAAAAGCTGTTCTATCCCACTGGCTTATAGAGTAAGGAGGATTTGCTAAAATCAAATCAAATTGCTGTAATTTCGAGTGATCCGTAAACGCAGGTGTTTTTAATGTATCCGCATTTACAATATTGAAGTCCTGTACACCATGAAGAAGAAGATTCATTCTTGCAATCGCTGATGTAAGAGTTACAATTTCTTGTCCATAGATAGAAAGATTTCTCCATTCAAGTCCTTGTTGTTTCAAATATGCAACCGCAGAAATTAACATACCTGCGCTTCCACATGTAGGATCATAAATTGACTCACCCGGCTGTGGTTTAAGCATTTCTGTCATTAAATTAACTACAGTTCTGTTTGTATAAAATTCCTGTGCTGTATGACCGCTATCATCTGCAAACTGCTTGATAAGATATTCATATCCCTGACCTAATTCGTCAGCAGGACAATTTGCTATAGATAATGTTTTAGTGCTGAAATGCTCCAGCATGTCTTTCAAAAGTCTGTCCGGTAAACGATTCTTATTAGTCCAAGATGCGTCACCAAAGATACCATGAAGCTTCTCAGGATTTGCAGTTTCAATCTTATGGAAAGCTTCAATAATAGCTTTACCAACATCCTGCGATACGTTTCTTACATCATTCCAATGTGCTCCATCCGGAATCTGGAACTGATGGTTTTCTTCCCAATCAAGTGCCTCTTCACCAAACTCAGCTCTTACCTTCTCACATTCCTCGTCATAAACATCACTAAGACGTTTGAAGAATAAAAGTGGGAAAATATATTGTTTGTATGCTCCAGCATCAACATGCGTACGAAGAAGTACTGCTGATCCCCAGAGGTATTTTTCTAATTCATCAATCGTAATCTTACTGCTCATCGACATAACCTCCTTCAATCAACAATGATTTCATCTTTGCTTCTGCTTTCTTAACATTTTCCAATGCTTCGAAATATTGTGCTCTTACTATTTCTGGAGCAACAACCTCTTGTTTTTTCTTTTCAATATAGGTATTTACTGCAAGCGTATTTCCTGCTGCATCTAAATCCGCAATAGATACAATCTTACATTTTTCAATGACATCTTTATACTCCTGATAAAGCTTGAACACTTCATTGATATCTTTCTCTTCCATTACGTTTTGAGCACGTTTTGGAGTATAGATATTTGTCGCATCAATCAAGCAAACCTTACCTTTATGTTCTGGTCTCTTTTGATTATTCAAGAACAAAATACAAGCAGATACGCCAGTTCCGTAGAACACACCACCTGCAAGAGCTACTACCGCTTCAATCAAATCACTCTTGATAAGCTGTTCACGAATATCTCCTTCTTTACCGCTATGGAATAAAACTCCCTGTGGAAGAACAACTGCAACTTTACCGTCCATCGGTTTCATGGATTTAATCATGTGCTGAAGCCATGCAAAATCTGCATTAGAATCTGAAGGACAACCCCACATATTACGGCCATACTTATCTGATTCAAAGCTATCAGCGCCCCACTTCTCCTGACCAAATGGCGGATTTGCAAGAACACAATTAAATTTCTGAAGCTGTCCATGTTCAATAAACTTTGGTGTTCTCAAAGTATCACCCTGTGCAACCTTAAAGTCGCTAGCACCATGTAAGAACAGGTTCATTCTTGCAATTGCTGATGTCGATAAATTATTCTCCTGTCCATAGATTCTTCCGTAAGTCATTTGCTTATCGCCAATATGACGAATTGCCTCAATCAGCATACCGCCAGTACCACAAGCTGGATCGTATACAGTGTCTCCTGGCTTAGGATCCATCAGCATAACCATCAATTTTACAATCGTTCTTGGTGTGTAATATTCACCAGCATTTTTCTTAGATAGATCAGCAAACTTCTTGATGAGGTATTCATATGCATCACCCATTACATCTGCGCTATAGTTTTTATTACCGACCTTCAGACTAGACATGTGTTCGATCAAGTCTTTTAATCTTTCATCTGTAAGCTTTGTTTTGTCGGTCCAAGTAACATCATCAAAACTTGAAAACACTCCGCTAAGAGTTCCTGGATTAGCTCGTTCAATACCATTCATAGCTTTGACGATAATCTTACCCACATCCTGACTTGCGTTTCTCAAATCCTTCCAGTGACAACCCTCTGGAATTACAAAGCTGTGATTTTCATCAAATGCAGCAAATTCCTCATCACCACCTGAAAGTTCTAATGCTTCCTGAGTTTCTTCATCATAAACATCGCTTATTCTTTTAAAGAACAAGATCGGTGTTACATAGTCCTTAAACTCATCTTGGTTAATTGGACCTCTCAAAATATTACAAGCTTCATACAAGTGAGCAAATAGCTTCTGGCTTGTTGTCTCTTCGTTTTCAGGGATAGAATCTTTCAATTCTTGATCCGCTGTCTCTGTCGCTGATTGAATCATAGATTCTCGACCTCCCGTCTTAACTTTTTTATCTTCAGAACGTTTTATTCTAACGCTCATATCATCGTGCATTTTCTCCATCACCGGAGGATATTTGTTTTCAAATAGTATCAATAGCTGCATAAGCTTCTGATCTAAGAATGTTAATGCATGCTTTCTTATATCTGTTGGAATACCATAATATGCTTCTGCAACTCCACCACAGATAGCTGCAACCGTATCACTGTCTCCACCAATAGATATTGCATTTCTAATTGCATCTTCAAATCCAGTAGACTCGAAGAAGGCCTGTAAAGCTTGTGGTACTGTTTCCTGACAAGTTTCATTGAAATGATATGTATCGCGAATTTCATCCAAAGTGAAATTCATTGGATAATAATTCTTATCAATGTAATCTCTTATTTCAAAGATATTGCTTCCCGTCTTGGCCATAAAAATCGCAACAACGGTCGCTTCAGCACCTTTAATTCCTTCTGGATGATTATGACTAACTTCTGTCACTAATCTTGACAGTTTCTTAGCTTCCTCAATACTATTAGCAGCAAAACCAGCTGCACTTACTCGCATTGCAGCTCCGTTTCCATAACTGTTATACGGCTTAGGATCATCAGAAAAAATCCATCCATAAAAGCTTCCACCGTATCCACAGTTGGGATAATTTCTACCAACGTTCTGCATACATTCAATCGCATTTTTCGATAAATCACTATAGTCTTTTTTACTTACCAATATCGCCTGAGCAATTGCTAGACTCATGATACTGTCATCGGTAGGAAAACACTTATAAGTTAAAAACTCAAAATCTTTACTTCTGTGATTATTCCATTCAAAACGAGACCCGACGATATCTCCGATAATCGCTCCCAACATCTAACGACCTCCTTAAATTCTTGCTTGAAGTCTTGATAATGTTGAAGTCCATCTATTTTCTGCTTCTTGGATGGCTTTCTTATAAACTTCAAGTTCTCTTGTATATTCCTCGGCTATTGATCTTTGTTCTTCTATAGAGGGAAGTGGAATTTCTATATTATTCAATTCCTTATAACTTATATTCATCACAGCTGTACCCTGCTGTCTAGTAACTAGCATCTTTCGTCCAAGTGGACTGTCAAAGAAGAGCTTTAAGTAAGTTGTGGATAAACTTTCGTCTGTAGCTCTAATAACTATTACATTCGATGAAGCAATACATGGATATGTCTGCTCCTCAAATATTGCTATTCTTATAGCTGTTCCTCTTGCAGGTATTAAAAGGTCACCTGTCTTAAGAATATAGTTTGTAATCTTACGATCCTCTTCATCTAAATGGTCCAAAGAGGAATAATCAATTTCATACTCACCAATATTAGAAATATTAACAACACCAATACTTCCGTTAGGATCTTTTCGATTGATTGCTTTTCCTCTAAAAATAGAAGCAACCGTTCCAAGCTCCTGCTTTTTCACATTTGACTCCTGGAATTTTATCCAATCTTCATCTTGAGCCTCAAATATTCTATCAACGTTCCAATCTCCCATATCTGTCAGCTCATCTTCGAGTACAAATGTGTCATCTTGAACTACAATCTTTTTATTTCCTGTTTTACGTGCATTTTCATCTTCAAAAACAAATCTCTTGATGGTAACTTCATCCGTTCTTCCAGTTGTAATAGTAAGAAGGAATGTCTTTACTCCTGTATTATCAAAAATCCCTGATGGCAAATCAGATATCTCTTTTAGACAATACATTGATTGCAAGAACTCTCTTAACTCTTTTACTGTTCCACCAGCAAATGTAATTTTAGCCGGTAACACAATTGACAAGATACCCTCACTTCTTAAATGAAGAGCTAAGTTCTCGGCAGCAATCATGTCATACTCTCTGCAAATAAACTCCGAGCTTTCATCAGCTTTATCTCTGACACCGAACACTGGAACAGATAAAATCAAATCAAATTTTTCAGATGTAAATTCATACTGATATATATTTGTCTGCTTGATATCAACCATGTCATTGTCGTCAAACATCTCATTTAAGACTTTGTAATAAAACGCATCAATTGTTGTCAATGTAAAATGAGAATCAAAGTGTGCTTCAACAAGCCTTTCTAAGAATGGTGAAAACTTCTCCGCTTCTGCAATGAGAACTTCTTGAAAACCATCGATGAAATTTTTTTCCATTTCATCAACAACTGACTCAGGAACTCTAAACTTTGATCTGTCATCCCCATATTCTAAAATGTCAGTCCAACTAAGTTCATCAAATCCCTGTAAAGTTCTATAGATATCAACAAATCTTTCTTTCTCTGGAAATGGATTAGGAATTTCAAAATCAGTAGCAACGCTTTCCATTAATTGATACAATTCGTCATAATCCATTTCGTTTTGAGCACAATCCTGAAGGACCATTACTTTTTTCAATACAGCTAAAACACTTTGATATTCATTCGGCGTATTATTCCCTCTTATTGCATTAAAGAATGAATACACTCTATCGATTCTTTTATCATTTTTTTTCATGAGCAGCTCCTCCTGCTGTTAGATATTCTAAACATTCTAACGATAGAATATCATCATTCAAGTTCCTTGTCGATATATTTTGGTATTTACATACCAAATCTTGCAAATCGTTAATTTTATCTTTATCACCTTATATACAATCGTTATAAGGTGAACACCAGGGTTCATTTTTTCTCGTTATCTATCCCCTAGTGTCAACCCTGCATTATGGACCAATTCCCATAAAGCCATTTTCAAGCATAAAAATAAAGGCTTTCCAGCAGCCAATCGTACTCATTAACGATAGCTCTATGAAAAGCCTTTTATTTACTACATATTTTTTTACTTCTTAGGGTTCACTTTTGACATCAAAACCACCGTCTCAACGGTACTTTCGTTGTCCCAACAAAGTTCCTGTGTCTCCCTGTCTCCAAAATACACCGGAAAACGGAACTTTATGTGCTTCAGGAATCTGCCATCTGGCTGCTCCTGCTCGTAAATGTCCACCTGTTCCACAAAGCTGTTAAGAAATTCTTTCTTCTCCAGGTCGGTGAACTTATCATATAGTTTATCAAAATATAAAAGAAATTGATAGACGTTTTCTTCTGATATTTTCTGTTGCCGGATATTCAGCAGGCGATTCTTAACTTCTTCTATACTGTTCTCCACGCCTTCAATTTCATCATACAGACGGTATAACCTTGTCTCCATATCCTGATATTTCTTCTCATAAAATTTATCCATGATATCCAGACTATCCATCTGCTGTCCAAGTCTTGCTTTTGCTCCGGTCAGCTGCCTGTGCTGCTTTTCCAATCCTTCAATCTCTTTTTCTATTTCTTCTGTATCTATTCTTGAACCGATTTTATTCAGAATTGCTTCTTCAAATTTAGGATTCTTCACCAGCTTCCGAATAACTTCTTCCACTGCATTGTTAATCTTCTCCTCACTCCATTGTTTACGATATCCACATTTATGACCATCTACCAGGCGACGATGTTTGCAGGCATAATAGAAATAATCCTTATATAAAGTTCCGTCTTTCTTTTTCTTTCGGTTCACGTTTCCATACATACCACTTCCACATAACGGGCATCTCAATATTCCAGATAAAATATGCTCATGATCGAGACTATGTGTCTTTTCATATTTCACACCTGTTTTTTCCCGTTTTTGATGTGCCAGCTCCCAGTCTGTTTCTGAAACAATCCCTTCATGGATACCATCGTGCAGCATATAATTTTCCTGCTTTACAATGCGGTATTCATTTCTTGTACCAGAAACTTTCTCGTTTTTCCTTCGTCCATAAGCCAGCTTTCCACAGTATACCGGATTATCCAGAACGCCTTTTATAAATGATGCGGCAAATGCGTCCAGTGTATTATTCTGTCGTTTTTTCTTTTTATATCCATGCTGGTTCAGCCATGCGGCAATCGCAGAGATTCCCATATTGGTATGAATAAATTTGTCATAGATCAGACGAATAATCTCTGCTTCGTCCTCTGCAATCTGCAATTCTCCATTTACTAATTCATAACCATACGGAGCAAATCCACCATTCCATTTTCCTTCCCTGGCTTTCTGCTTACGTCCTTCCATTGTCTGAACAAGGATATTCTCTCGTTCAATCTCTGCCACCGCAGACAGAACAGAAATCATCAGCTTTCCACTATCTTTTGAGCTGTCAATTCCATCTTCTACACAGATCAGATTCACTCCAAAATCCTGCATCCTCTGCAAAGAATTTAAAACATCTGCCGCATTACGACCGAATCTGGAAAGCTTGAACACCAGTACAAACTGTACCTCATCTGTTCCATTCTCAATATTATCCAACATTCTCTGAAATTCCGGTCTGCCCTCTACGCTCTTTCCAGACTTACCTTCATCTGAATACTCATTTACGATTTCCATATTCTGAAATTCCGCATATCTCTTGAGTTTTTCTTTCTGAGCATCCAGACTGTAGCCATCTACCTGCATGGTTGTGGATACTCTGGTATATATATCGCATTTAATCTTTTTACTCACTTTTCCTCCTCTCCTCAGAACATCCCAAAGCAATTTCCAACAATTCCGTTGCAACTTGTGAATTTCTGATACGCATTAAGTTATCCCAGACATCAGCTTTTCCAAGTAGATTCATCCCACCATGCCATACTATTTCATCATCAATAATAGCAAAACATTCTTCTACTTCTGTTCTTGTTATCACATTTATTCCTACCAATTGCATTGCTCTGATTAATTCATAACATACATCTGACTTTCCGTAAGTAATATCTTCCGGATCTGTTGTAATAACTGTGACCTTTACCCCTACTTCCTGTCTCTTCGTGATTAGTAATAAAAATCTGTCAATTTTATCCTGTCTGATATCCGGACTGGAAATTACCACCATTTTTTCTGACTCTACAATATCTTGCTCGAATTTTTCGGTATAATTTACAGAATCAAATATTGCATTTATTATCTGTTTAGGTTGCAACTCTTGCGTCCAGATTGAAAATCCCATTTTCCTATATGTTCTCAATCTTTTTGCATACATTTTATCAAAATAACTGGAAGCAAAATACAGGTGTTCTTTCCAATCTGCGCCCAACCATTGGATGTCCTCTTTGATGGA
>OHQQ01001584.1_pt1 | contig 9753 bp, 7 predicted proteins | sample 1578211 | NCBI WGS metagenome assembly OHQQ01 (sample SAMEA3879539, study PRJEB24766) | human gut metagenome | biome: human-associated habitat; feature: feces | place: USA | collected 1985/1987
TACGCACCAGGGCTATCACACCGAAACCGATCCAGATACAGAAGGCATAGAACGAACCGGCATAGGCATAGTCTCGTTCACGCGGCTGGTAGGGTGTCTGGTTCAGGTAGAGCACAATGGCGATACCCGTCATGAAGAACAGGAAGAACACAATCCAGAACTGCTGGATTCCCCGGTCTCCTTTATAGGCTTGCCAGAACAGTCCCAGCAATCCCAGAATCAGCGGCAGGCAGTAGAATACATTGTGACCCTTGTTGTTCTTCAGTTCTGCAGGAAGTAGCGTCTGGTCGCCCACAAGGTAGTTGTCTATAAACGGAATACCTGTAATCCAGTTTCCGTGTTCGATCTCTCCCTGTCCCTGTATGTCGTTCTGACGTCCGGCAAAGTTCCACATAAAGTATCTCCAATACATGAAGTTCACTTGATAAGAGAAAAAGAACTTGATGTTCTCCCATTGGGTAGGAACCTTTACCATCATCATCTGTCCGCATTGGTCGTAAGGCACTTGTGTACCTTCCACGCCGCCCAGCCAGTCTTCGTAGGCTTGCGGGTGACCGGGTGCATCGCTGTACATACGCGGGAACAGCATATTCTGTGCATACTTATATTCTGTTTTATGGCGAACCACTTCGTAGCTGTCTTTTTCGTCGGGAGTAGCTTTTTCTTTCCGTTGATATACCGGAGCTCCTTCTGTCACATCATACACGCATCCGCCGTCCACTTCCTTCAGTGCCGGTTTTGAGGTGTAAGCCTGTCCGTAGAACAAAGGACGGGTTCCGTATTGTTCGCGGCCAAGATATTCACCCAGCGTGAAGATATCTTCCGGTGAGTTCTGATCCATCGGTGTATTGGCTGTGGAACGAATCACGATGAGCGCGTAGGATGAATAACCTACCATAATCATCATGATGCAAAGCAAAGAGGTATTGAGCGTGCGTGCACTGATTTGGTATTTTTTGTCCAGCTTGGCAAACAGGTAGATACCTAATGCTGCCAAGACAATGATGCCGATGAACGTGCTGCTCCATCCGTGCAATGGTGACAAGGAAGGAGATGTTCATGCGTTTGCGGCTCTTTTCCACATAACTTTCATATACTCCCCAAATGATGGAGGCGGCCAACAGGATGATGTAAACAATCAATCCGCTGTTGAAAGGCATTCCTAATCCGTTGACAAACAGTAGTTCAAACCATCCGCCCACTTTCACTACGCCCGGTACGATGCCATAAAGCACAGCAGCCACCAGCACCATCGAGCCGGCTAAGGCAAGCAGGCTGCCTTTCAGGTTGGCATTGGGGTTCTTTTTGTAATAGTAAACCAATACAATGGCGGGGATACACAGTAAGTTAAGTAAGTGCACACCAATGGAAAGTCCTGTCAGATAGGCTATCAGAATGAGCCAACGGTCACTGTGAGGTTCGTTTGCCACGCTTTCCCACTTCAGGATAAGCCAGAATACCACTGCTGTGAACAGGCTGGAATAGGCATATACTTCACCTTCTACGGCACTGAACCAGAAGGTGTCGCTCCATGTGTAAGCCAAAGCTCCCACAAGACCCGAACCCATTATAGTAATGAGTTTGCCCAATGTCATTTCGTTATCGTCGGGGCATACCAGTTTTTTTACGAGGTGTGTGATACTCCAAAACAGGAATAAGATACACGCCGCACTCATCAGGGCACTCATGGTGTTTACCATCCGGGCCACTTGGCCGGGGTCGCTTGTGAACTGGCTGAATAAGTTGGCGGTAAGCATAAAGAAAGGTGCGCCGGGGGGGTGTCCTACCTCAAGTTTGTAGCCGGTAGTGATAAATTCCGGGCAATCCCAGAAGCTGGCAGTCGGTTCAATAGTCATGCAATAGGTAATTGCTGCGATGACAAAAGTAACCCAACCAACCAGATTGTTTACTAATTTGTACTGTTTCATGAAATTATATTTGTTTCGTTAACATTCGATGGGCACAAAGATAGTAAAGAAATAGTTATTTACCGTCTGAATGTCTGTTATTTAGTGTTACGACTGTTAGTCTTAGAGTTTTTTTTGTAATTTCGCCTCACTTATTAAATCTAAAGAATATGAATTTCATGAATAGAGTAATTGTTGCTTGTTGCATTTTGTTATGTACTTCTGTATGGAAGATAAGTGCTCAGGATTATCCTTTCCGCCGGGCAGACTTGCCGGTGGAGGAGAGAGTGGAAGATTTAGTCCGTCGGATGACACTGGAAGAAAAGATAGACTTGTTGGCAGGTTATCAGGATTTCTATCTTCATCCTTGCGAACGATTGGGTATACCTGCTTTCAAATTGGCGGACGGACCTTTGGGACTTGCTTCATGGGGATTGTTCGGCAAGGCGACAGCCTTTCCGTCGGCATTGTCTTTGGCGGCATCATGGAATAGGGACTTGGCAGCCCGGGTAGGCGACTGCTACGGACAGGAATGGCGTGCCCGGGGCATTCATTTCCTTTTGGCGCCGGGAGTGAACACTTACAGAGCTTCAAAGGGGGCCCGGAACTTTGAATACATGGGTGAAGACCCTTATCTGTCTTCGGAGATGGTTGTTCCTTTCATCAAGGGGGTGCAGGAAAGGGGTGTGATAGCCACCGTGAAACATTTTGCAGCCAATGACCAGGAGTACGACCGTTATAGGGTCAGTTCGGAAGTGTCCGAGCGTGCGTTGCGAGAGATATACTTGCCGGCATTTAAGGCAGCAGTGCAAAAGGCGGGGGTGAAAGCTGTGATGACCGGCTATAACTTGTTGAACGGCGTATATTGTACGGAAAATAAATATCTTATCGATATATTGAAGAAGGAATGGGGATTTAAAGGAATGCTGATGTCCGACTGGGCATGTACCTATTCGGCAGACAAGGCTGCCAACCATGGACTTGACCTTGAGATGGGCAGTAACGACTGGTTTGTCAGAGAGAAATTGTTACCTCTCATTGAACAGGGAGTGGTGACGGAGGAGACTATTAACGAGAAGGTACGGAGGATTTACGGAACCTGCATCGAAATGGGATTTTTTGACCGCCCGCAGTTGGATACGACTATTCCTGTTTATAACCCGAAAGCCAACCGAATGGCATACGAGGCAGCCAAGGAGGGAATGATTCTTCTGAAGAATGAAGATAACCTGTTGCCGTTGAAGCGGGTGACTAAGATTGCAGTAATCGGACCCAATGCTTGTTATAACCTGGTGACGGACAGGCAGAATAATGTAAACGGCACTACTTATGGGGGTGGTGGCAGTTCTAAGGTACATCCTTGGCATGTTACTTCTGTTCTGCAAGGGATAGAGGCGGAATATCCCGATGCGGAAGTGTGGTATGCGGAAGGAATATCCAATGCATATAAGCCGAGATTGTTCCGTTCTGCTAAGTTTTATACCGAGGATGGAAAACAAGGGCTGAGAGCAAAATATTATAAAATGGGGCAAGGCGACGGCAGTGCTTTGCCCGATAAGCTGATGCAGCAACAGGCGAAGGCGGCGGGAAGAACGGAAGATAGTCATAATGGTGTTTCTGCTGTTTCGTCTTCTGTCTCTGCAAAAAGTTCGGACAAGGAGCCGGTGATGGAAAGAATCGACCGGCATGTGGATTTCTCTTGGTGGGGAACTCCGAAGGAAGGTTTGGGCGAGGATTATCGTGTGGAATGGGAAGGCTATGTTCCCGTGGAACGGAATGACAGTCTTCTGTTCTTTGTTGACGCACAAGGAGGATACCGTTTGTGGATTGACGGAAAGTTGTGCCTGGATGCCTCTGCTTCTCAGTCTTTTGATTGCAGGCAAGTAGCAGTGGACGGTCAGAAGGGGGCACGGCTGCATGTGAAGTTGGAATACCTTAACCAGCGAAGTTTGCCGGCAGAGATTCGTTTGGGATATGATTATAAAGGCAATCTTGATTTTTCGGAAGCTTTGCGGTTGGCACGTCAGGCAGATGTGGTGATATTCTGTGGCGGTCTGGACGGCAGCATTGAGTTGGAAGGACGTGACCGTCCGTTTGAACTGCCTTACGGTCAGGATATATTGATAAATCAACTGGCTGAGGTAAATCCGAATCTTATTGTCAGCCTGCATGCCGGAGGCGGTGTGAGAATGAGCCCGTGGATTGACCGGGTAAAGGCAGTGGTGCATTTGCTGTATCCGGGACAGGCAGGAGGACGAGCGTTTGCCGAAATGCTGTCGGGAAAGGTGGTTCCTTCAGCCAAGTTGCCTTTTACCATAGAAAAGAGATGGGAAGATTCTCCGGCTTGTGGCAATTATGATGAGACACGTAAAGAACGGAAGGTGTATTATAATGAAGGAATATTCGTGGGTTATCGTGGATATGACCGGAAACAGGTTGAGCCGCTTTATCCGTTTGGATACGGTTTGTCTTATACTTCGTTCGAGTATTCGGATTTGCAGTTGACGGAAATAGACAAGAAGAACAAGTCGGTTGCACTCTCTTTCAATATAACGAATACGGGAGGCTATGAAGGAGCGGAAGTGGCTCAGGTATATGTGCGTGATATTGCTTCGAAGGAAGCACGTCCGTTGAAGGAGTTGAAAGGTTTCCAAAAAGTATTCCTTCGTCCCGGCGAGACAAAGCATGTTTCGGTGACATTGGACAGAGATGCTTTTCAGTATTTCAGTGAGAAGAAATCCGACTGGGTGTTTGAATCCGGGGAGTTTGAGATATGGGTAGGTGCTTCTTCCAAGGATATCCGTTTGAAAACGAAAGTAAAGATGTGATAAACATAATTATCCACTGTAGGAGGCCGGCTGAAAAGTTTGGCAGCTCATTCTGTCATTCTGAGTGCAATATACTTTTGGGGTCAGCCTCTTACGGTAGATAATTATTTATCTTTGTTTTCAGTCTGCCCGTCTTCGTGGCAGTGACATTTCAGTATGCGATGGGGGAAATTGCCGTGTCCCAACAGTTCAATGGGGCATCCGAAGTGCTCTTCCAGCCATTCGGTGGGAACTTCTGTATCGGGGTGATAATCCAGTGTTTCGTTGACACAGGCTATTGTCTTCACGTTCTGCAAGACAGTGCCGATATCGTGGCTTACCAGGATAATCGCCCGTTCTTTATTGATTTCTTCCAGCAAAGAGTATAATTTTGCTTCAAAGCGTTTGTCTATGTATGTGTTAGGTTCGTCCAGTATCACCACTTCCGGGTTGGATACAAGTGCCCGTCCCAGAAGTGCCCGTTGCAGTTGTCCGCCACTCAGCTCACCGATAGCACGTCCTTCCAGTCCCTCCAGTCCCATGCGGGAAATGATTCTCCTGACCTGTTCATGCTGTTCCGGGGAATAGCGGTGCAACAATGATTTCTGTTTGCTGAGTCCGGACAATACAACTTCGTATACCGAGATAGGAAACTTCTTATCAATGCTGTTGTACTGAGGCAGGTATCCCATGGTTATTTCCGGCACTTCTTTGCCGTTCTTATAAAAACGGATGGTGCCTGATACCGGTTTCAGCAGTCCAAGGATTAATTTAATCAGTGTCGTTTTTCCGCCTCCGTTAGGGCCGATAACACCTAGAAAATCATGCTCATATACGTTCAGGTTGACACGGCTGAGTACGGTCTTTCCATCATAAGCGGCAGAGATATCGTTTAGTTGTATAATAGGATGGTTTGTCATAAGCACTTTTATTTGGTAAGGGCCTTTGCTATATTTATCATTTCTTCCTGCCAATCATAGCTCAGCGGATTAATCGGGATGACATCTACTCCCAGTTCATCGGCTATCAATTTGGCGTTACGCGTATCAAACTCCTGCTGTACAAAGATGACGTGAGCATTGTCACGGCGGCAGGTCTCGATTAAATTTTTGAGATGAGCAGGCGAGGGTTCTTTTCCTCCTTCTTCGATGCTGATTTGTTTTAATCCGTAATCGCGGGCGAAATAGCTTAATGCCGGGTGATAAATAAGAAAAGTGGTATCTGCATGTTGCAGTAGTCCGCGAAGTTCATTGTCTGTCCGGGTGATAATGCCTTGCAAACTGTCCAGACGATGTTTGTAATAGGGTGCATTGGTACTGTCCAACCGGCACAGGGCAGCATAGATGTTATCAGCTATTATAGAAGCATTCCGGGTTGAGTTCCAAATGTGTGGCTCGATACCTCCTCCATGATGATGGTCACCATGGTTGTGTTCTTCCTCATAGATAGGGTCTATACCTTTAGAAGTATCGAATACCTTGAGGTGCGGGGCGTTGGAAGTCAATTTATCCATCCATGCTTGTTCGAATCCAATGTAACCGATGCGTAAGTAGGCAGTACTTTTGTCCAGATTGACCAACTGTTGCGGAGTAGGGTCGTAAGTCTCCGGGCTGCTGCCCTTAGGAACCATACTGACTACATTATATTTATCTCCGGCAATGACTTCCGTGAAGTATCGCAACGGCTCGAGTGTAACGGTTAATGTCTCTTTGCCGGACTGTTGCTGCTTGGAGCCGCAAGCACTCAGGCAAAGCAGAGTGACGAGAAAGAGAGCGATTCGTTTCATATTTTCATTTATTGAGCGTTTATTTTGTGGCACGTAATATTTCACGTTTTCCACCCGGAGGTCCCGGAAGACGTTCCACTGTAAACCCGGCTGCCTGCAACATTCTTCTTACTATCCCTTTGGCGCAGTAGGTGGTCAGGATACCTCCTTTGTTTAATATTTCATATAGAGAGTTGAATAGAGACTGTTCCCACATTTCCGGCTGCTTTTCGGGTGCAAACGCATCAAAATAGATAATGTCATAACCGGATAGAGAGGTCTGTCTTGCTTCTTCCGAATGAAAAAGACGGGTAAAATCCCCTTCTATCTTATGGAGTGTGAACCACGGAGAGAGTACCTCGTCCGTTTCCCATCCGGCACGGTGAATGGCGTAGTAATCGTCTTCGTGTCCTTTTCCTATGAGGCCGGGATAATTCAATTTATGTACGGTATCTTCGCTTAGCGGATACCGTTCGATGCCTGTATAATATACTTTCTTCCGAATCTCTTCTGCGGTAAGCAGGGTGAGGAAAGCATTCAGGCCTGTGCCCAGTCCTATTTCGAGAATACGCGGTTCGGCAACCGGAGAATGCTTCAGTCCCATTTCGATGAATATATGCTGTGACTCCGTCAATGCTCCTTTTACCGAATGATAATGCTCATCCAGCTCAGGTACATAGAGTGTATAACTGCCGTCTGCTGTCTGTTCCAGTTCCATAAAATTACTTCATTAAAGCGGAGGCTTCCAGCACTCCCCAAACCAACAATGCATATCGAAGTACCTTTCCGATTGTCATGGCCAGAATGACAATCCATATATTGGCACGCATCATGCCCAGTACGATGGAAATGGCACTTCCCAAAATGGGGATAAAAGCAAAGAATGCCATCCATGCTCCCCGTCCGTGTACGAACTTCTCGGCACGGTCCATTTTTTCTTTTTTGACATGGAAATATTTCTCTATCCATTCCATGTTACCCAAATGTCCCATCCAGTAGCAGGTCATGCCTCCGGATACGTTTCCGGCTGTGGCTGCGGCAATACTTATTACCGGGTCCAGTCCCAGCGGACCGACACAAGCTGCCAGTACAGCTTCCGAACTGAAAGGAAGAACACTGCCGGCAATAAAAGAGCCGAGAAATAGCCCCCAATACCCCCAGTCTATCAGGAATTGAAGAATTGCATCCATAAATTATAAATAGCTAATGTTATTAAGGTAACAAATGTAATGATGAAAAAGATGCCGGAAAAGCGATTACGGGTTAAAGTAAATAAATGTCCTGTTAAAATGGACATCATAATGATTTGTAATTGCAACAACACATTGAAGTGCTGAGGTTGTAACAAACCTAGTGCATAAATCCATGCTTCGACGGCTATCAGGAATGAGAGGAATAAACGTGTACGCGTCTTGTCTAAATAGGAAACTATAAAATAGTGCACGCTGCATGTCAGTGATATCAATGTAATGCCTCCCCACGAAATAATTTGATCGGGAGTAAAACCGGTATAGTGGATAGGCTGGAATTGTATTAATGACTGCAATGGGCTGTAAAACAGTTCTATTTTACCGTTATAAAAGGCATAGCCGAAGAGAAACCAATAGGGAACTATCAGCCCAACCAGTCCGGCAAAGAATGTTTTTGCCGACAAAGAACGAAAACTGATCATACTGATATAGAACAAAGGAGCGAAATACAATAGTTGTGGAAAAGCCAGACTACCGAGTCCGATAAAGAAAAAGGAATGAAAGATGTTCCCTGATGCCTGTCCGGATTCGTAGCTGCGGAATAATTGGAACAGAGCAATGATAAATGCCGGTGGAACGAGATTGGAGATATGGAATGGATGAAGAAACATACATGCCGATATGATAAACCCAAACAGGCTGACGTGCAGCATCGTCCGGGTTCGTATCAGGGTGAAGGCTGTATTTATTTCAATCATCATGTATCCGGTCAATGCACACGATATAAAACTAATCAATTCATTCCATGAATGAATGCTGACTCCCCATAAAAACAGGCATATAAGGATAACAACGGGAAGGGTTAACCTTCCCGTCGCTATCTCTGTCTGGAGTTTATTATAGCCTGTCATGCATTATCTTTTCAACTATGACACCATTAAAGGTCGAATCCGATATCCGAGCGGAAATACTTCTTTTCGAAATCAATCTTCTTGGCATTGGCAAAAGACCGGGCCAATGCCTCTGATTTATCGGCACCGTATGAGCTGACTGCAATGACACGTCCGCCGCTAGTTACTACCTTTCCGTCTTTCAATGCGGTTCCGGCATGAAATACGATACTGTCTTCAACAGCATCCAGCCCGTTGATGGCAAAGCCTTTGTCGTAGTGCTCGGGATATCCGCCCGATACCAGCATGACACATACGGCAGAACGCGGGTCTATTTCCAATGTCTTCTCATTCAGGTTGCCGGCAGCCACTCCTTCAAAGAGTTCTACCAAATCACTCTTGATGCGAAGCATCACGCTTTCTGTTTCAGGGTCGCCCATGCGGACATTATATTCAATCACCATCGGTTCACCTTTTACATTGATAAGACCGAAGAAGATGAAACCTTTGTATTCGATGCCTTCGGCAGCCAATCCTTCCACAGTGGGACGGATGATGCGGTCTTCTACCTTTTGCATCCATTCCTTATCGGCAAACGGAACAGGAGAAATGCTACCCATGCCACCGGTATTCAAACCTTTGTCACCTTCACCTATGCGTTTGTAGTCCTTTGCTTCGGGCAGAATCTTGTAGTTCTTTCCGTCTGTCAGAACGAATACGGAACATTCGATGCCACTCAGAAACTCTTCAATGACTACAGTGGCGGAAGCATCACCGAACATACCGCTCAGCATTTCTTTTAATTCTTTCTTGGCTTCTTCCAGTGTAGGCAGAATCAATACCCCCTTGCCTGCACACAGTCCGTCGGCTTTCAGTACATACGGAGCTTCCAGTGTTTCGAGAAATGCCAAACCTTCTTCCAGATTAGCGGCAGTAATGCTCTTATAACCGGCAGTCGGAATGTGATGACGCTGCATGAATCCTTTTGCAAATTCCTTGCTGCCTTCGAGTTCTGCTCCAGCTTTTGAAGGACCGATGACAGGAATGCTGCTGAGTTCGGCATCGTTCTTGAAATAATCGTAGATACCCTTTACGAGTGGATCTTCCGGACCGACAACAACCATGTTTACATTGTTGTCAAGAACGAATTTCTTTATACCGTCGAAGTCGTCAGCCTTCAGTGCCACGTTCTCG
>OHQQ01001587.1_pt1 | contig 9744 bp, 9 predicted proteins | sample 1578211 | NCBI WGS metagenome assembly OHQQ01 (sample SAMEA3879539, study PRJEB24766) | human gut metagenome | biome: human-associated habitat; feature: feces | place: USA | collected 1985/1987
CGTCCCAAACGGTTCGGACTTTCTTCGCTTCGAAAAGCTTGATGGCATTATGCTGGGGCATGATATTATGTTTTCAATTCTTTGTTTTAAGCTCTTTGATTGGGTCCTCGTTATGTGACAGAAACAATGCTCTTTCTTCAATTTAATCATAATTTCTGTTTTATTGCATCAGTTGACATAGTCTGTTTTCTTAGGTATAGTACAAAATATATGATTATTTTGACTTAAAACAAATCGCAGTCAATAAATCACTGCACATCATATGACAATAGGGAATAGCCTGCACCACAGACCATCCCCTATCACCTTAATTTTACTTGTGTGACTTCCTCTTACTTCACCACACCGTCCGTCATCGTAAAGCCTTCCAGAGAGCCGGCTTTCACCTGAATACAAATCACACTAATGGCGCTGTCTGCCGCAGCCGACAATTGGCGTTCTCCTGCCGGAGCCACGCGAAGCCAGTCACCCGCCTGCAGTTCTACGGTTTCTCCGTCAACCACCATGGTGCCGCGTCCGGAGAGGACGGCATAAATTTCTTCATTTTGCTTGTGCGAATGCACAAAAGGTACTCCTGCACCAGCCGGCAAATTGCTGATAGATACTTCTGCACCAGTCAGATTCAATGAATCGTGCAACTCGACACGTGCCTCGCCTGCGGGCACATTTACTTTCTGATAGTTCTTCATAATCACTTCTCCTTAGTATGTTTTGATTTACGGCTGCAAAGTTAGCCAACTACCAGACATCGTACAAGAAGGCACTTGAAGCTCAGTTAGTTACCTCCATGTTACCATTATTGGCAAATAAGGAGTTAGAAAAATAAGATTAACAAAAATTATTACTATTTTTGCCGAAAAAGCAAATATCGACTAAACTCTATAAAACATGAAGATTCTGAAAAAAATTTCAAAAGTAATAGTCATCGTAATGGCTGTACTGGCAACCATTTGGTGTGGTTTGTATGTTTATGCCAACTATTTCTATAATGACAAGCAGATTGATGTAGAAAACTTCTACATCGCGGAACTACCGTTAACCCCCTCGCAGTTTGAAGAAGATTTCAAAGAAATACACCAGATTGTCATGGAGAATTATTCATTATACCAAGCCAAGCATCTGAATATGGATTCATTGTATCAAGCTTGTGACGCCCGCGTTCGCCAGGCGCAGACCACCACAGACTACGGACTGATAGTGCAGGAATACATCTCTGCCTTACAATGCGCCCATTACCTGCTACAAGAGGTACACAGCCAATCAGCGCGTAGCCTTTATAGAGGATTCCTTGTTCGTTGACAAACCCAGTGACTATCTGACAGAATACGGCTTCCAGGACAAAGACCGGATTATAGCTATCAACGGACTCCCCTATAAACAATGGATTGAACAGAACGAAAAATATACCGAAGCATCTACCGTCCCCCACAGACGGCTCCGTACAGCCTATGATGCGTTCCGTAGTTATGCAGACACCCTAAGAAACTATACACTGCTGAGAGGGGGCGATACTCTGACCGTCACCCTTCCCTTGAAACAAAGGGACTATTTTCCGGATAACGAAGAACAAACTGTGGAGAGCAGGATATTACAAGACAGCATTGGTTACCTTACCATCAAAACCATGATGAACCCCGTCATGGAAGATTTCAAGGCGGTCTATCCCAAAGTCAAGGATTTACCATACCTCATTATAGACGTACGTAGAAACGGCGGAGGAAACAGCATGAATGGAGTAGACATCTGCAAGTACTTCATCCGCGAAGCACAACCACACTGCGTCAGCAAGAGCTACATCATGCAGCCCGAAGCCGACGCCTATAAAGGTAAAATCTATCTGCTGACCGACACATATACGCTCTCTGCTGCCGAGAGCTTCACACTCGACATGAAGGAAAGCGGAAATGTCACCCTCATCGGCGAAGCTACCGGAGGGGATACCGGCAATGGCCCCCGTCCTTTCTGTACCAAACAGCGGACCTATTTCCGTATCCCTACCCGCCAGCCGGACGTCTCTTCTAAAGGTTTCCCCATGGAAGGTATAGGCATACTGCCCCATCATCAAGTATCCCAAACCGTAGCAGATTTCATGAAGGATGAAGATACAGTGCTGAATTATGCTGTCGGACTGATAACAGAGAAACAATAATACATTTCCTCAACGAAAAAGAGCCAAGTATCAAAGGAGTGTCACCTCACGATACTTGGCTCTTTTGTATTTGATATATTATCCTTTATTTGGTACTTGCCAACATCAAAGCCGCATTGCTGTCATTCAGTTCGTAAACGGTAGTTTGCGTATAGCTGTCGTAACCATTAGTTCTACTGTTCCAACGGGCATAGTTCAACTCAACTTCACTGTCAGTGTATTCAACATCCAGCTTGAAATAAGGCACCCAGGCTTCCTTTACGCTATCCCACTTGAAAGCTTCCTTGCTCGTCACACGGTTCTCACTGTCATAAGTGTAAGTGTAGCGGAGGTGACGGAAAAGGTGTCCGTCCTCATTGCGGAAGATAGTCTTGGCGGTCATCAGTTCTCCGGTCATCTCCTCGTTTTTCACATAATCGGCAGGAGTTGTCGCGCTTGCAGAAAAGTTCATTACACTTGCCATTACCACTGCTACCATTACCACTGCTTTGAAAAATACATTTGTCTTCATAATCGTTATTTTTTATTGTTATTACTTCTTTCTCTGAGGAGGTTGTTGTTTCATAACCGCCTTCGCCTATATATAGTCAATCTGCGTGCCAAAGAATTAAATCACTGATTATCAAAGAATAACTATTTTATAGTAATGTCCATTTTCGGACAACTGTCCGCACAAAAACGAACAGCAAAACAAAAAATAAACGAAATATCATGAAAGTATTTCTACATTAGCAATAATATTATGTAACAGTAGTAAATTGTTTGATGATTGTCCCTACAAAAAGCTGATTTATACTTATCTTATCTCAATGGCGGCATCTGAAAACGTGGTGGGGCAATAGTCGCTCCGCCACTGCCCCCTCTATTATCAAAGACGGTGTTACGCAGAATCTCATACAAGATTCCACCTACATCCAGACTTAATTTAAACTTGTCGAAATTATAATAGGGAATCACAACGGGAACCGTCTCCCAACGACCGCGATAAGCATCGTAATAACGTTGTACTCCAACTTCCATACCAAAACGTTCGGACATATCCAAAGACATGGTGGCACCGTAGCGGTGGGTATCCATCCCGTAAGTATTTCCTATGGCATACGAACCGAAAACCTTAAAAGCTACACGGTCCGAAGCCTGATACCGCAAAGCTCCCGAAGTACTGAAAGCCTGCCCGGTGGAATGAATCATATTTATCTTCATGGCATCTACGCCAAGCTGGAGCGTCAGCCTTTGGTTAAAGGCATGCTGATATCCCAGGGAAGCATTGTTGAAACGTCCGATACCCGGTACGCTGGTCTGCCCACCGGAACCGAATAACATGCCGTGAGGAAACTGTCTTAATACACCGCTTGTACTGTAATCTCCCCGAAATAGCAGGGAAGGATTGGTCTGATAAGGCAGACGAAGAGACTCTTTCAGTGAAAAATCGGGCAGGGAATAGGAGTGCTCCGGATGAAACATGGAAGAAGGGGCAGAGTTTTCAGAAGGAAGCTCAAAAGGAGAGAATAGAGATTCATTGAATTCCGGCTGTATCTGTATACTGTCACGAATGAAACATACACTGTCTTCCTGCGCAAAAAGCAATTGCGGCACAAAAGCCAACAGCAGGCAGATTCCCAAACGGCCACCAAGACAAGAGATACTGACTTTCCGTTTTCTACGCATATACCCTCCTTCTTTATATTCATATAATACTGCTATACAAAAATAACGAAAATAAACCAGAAGAACAGTACATGTACTGCTAAATTATTGCAATATAGAAGGATACATTATTAATTTTCTATCAGTATCAATCCTACTCCTTTCACTGTTTTAATGGTTACCGACTCGTCTTCCGAAAGAAATTTCCGAAGTTTCGTCACAAATACATCCAGGCTGCGGGAAGCAAAGTAATCATCTTCCGTATTCCAGAATTTATCCAAGATAGCTTCCCGGCGGATAACGTCTCCCCGCTTCTCACAAAGCATCTGCAACAAACCTGTCTCGCGCACAGTCAAAGTCTTGTTTACACCCGAAGCATGTTTCAAAGTGGCATGTGTGGCATCCAACACATATTCCTTGCCTATCTTGTAGCATTGACTCGTGTCTTTCGATTTTTCGCCTTTGGAAAGCTTCAATAAGGCGTGGACATGTGCATCCAGTTCTTCGGGAATGAACGGTTTCTTTATATAGTTATTGGCACCGATTTCATAACCTTTTACCACATCTTTAGGAGATATCAGGGCAGAGGAGAACAGAATCGGAGTTTCCCCATCTGTCTCGCGGATACGCTTCACCATCTCGTAACCGTTCATAACGGGCATTTCTATATCAGATACTATCACATCAGGATGTTGTTCTTTCCACTGTTTCAAGCCCTCCTCGCCATTGGCGGCAGCAATCACTTCATAACCGCCTATCATATCTTCCAACCCGCCCTGAACTATATATCTCAAGCTTGCATCGTCTTCTACCAACAATAACTTTATCATAATGCGTTTATTATATATTGCAAAAATAAGGAAAAGAATGAATGCAACAGTCATATTGCTATAAAATAAACGAGGAAAACAACGCCTCTTAACCTAATATTAACGTAGCGATAACTTATGAAGCATGTGCCCCACTCTACCTTTGCAACATCAATACAAAAAATCCACACTATGAAAGCAGATATTTCAATAACAAAAAGCCGAAAAGGGACAGAGATAGTAGTTTCGGGCAAGAGGATTAATAAATACGGCATCATAGCTGCCATAGTATTTGCAGTACCAATGCTGATTCTGTTTCAGTCGATACATGGAGAAACAACCAGCCATCTATCGCTGGTCAGATTCTTCATGTGTATATTGGCAGCTGTCCTGGTAAATCTATTCCTACATAAACTGTTGTTCAGATTGTTTTCGCCGATACGCATGTGGCAATATCGCACCACATGCCTGCTGCCCTTCCTGCTACTGGGTATATTGCCCCTTATATATGGTATGACAAGTGGCAATTATGATGTCACACGATTTGGAATATTACTGGCTGTCATGAGTTTCGACGACCTTTACATCCTCTGGCAATTACGCTCATTCGGTGGAGGCTCCTATATTACTGACAAATCAGAAGGATTGAATTTCCACGTGTGGTAAATTTATACAGTCTCAATAGGAAAGTAGAGTGTAAATTCACTGAAGCGCCCCTCTTCACTTTCCACTTCTACCCTGCCGCCATGTGCCAGCATCACCTGCTGTACATAATTCAGGCCCAGACCAAAACCTGCAGCACCGCCCCTTCCACTTCGCCCGACTGCTGCAGAACGTTCAAAACGGTTGAAGATAAGAGACTGGTCTTTTAAGGGAATACCCAATCCGTTGTCACACACCTTTATCTTGCAGAAGCCTTTCTCCGATTCGCAAATAATATCTATCTTTACCTCTTCATGGGAATATTTAATGGCATTGTCCAGCAGATTGCCCAACACTTCACGCAAACAGAAGGCATCGGCATACACCATTTCACAACGATGATAAACGGTCGTAAATTCTACCCTTTTGCTGGTTTTCAGAGAAATTTTGGCAATCATATCATCAAGTAAAGGCCGCAAAGGCACCTCTTCCTGATGGAGTTCCAAATGTCCCTCATCCAGCTTGGTAAGTACCAGTACACGATTGGAAAGGGTAAGCAGATGCTCACACTCTTCCATCATCGCCTGCCGGTATTTCTCTTCTTTTCCGGGCTTACCGGACAATTTGCCGCTATTCAGAATATGAGCTCCCATCAGGATGGAACTCAGAGGAGACTTCATGTCGTGTATCATAGCATAAGTAAAATCCTTCTGGAATTGCTCCAAATGCCGCTGTGTACGCAAAACTTTCACCTGGCCGAGAATACAGTCCAACACCACCAAAAACATTACCCAAAGAGGCAGAAACAGATACCATACGGAACTTATGACGTAGCGATACGGATTCTTCACCACACCTTGTATACAAAGGATGCTGTCCTCCTTCAACGGTATAAACCGGGAAGAAATATCCTGATATTTTGCCGAGGCATATCCTGCTTCCACCACTGTACTATCGGAGGGAGCGTAGTACTGGCGGATACCACTCTTATAGGTCATTCCCAAGGCTTCCAACCTGGAAGCAAAAGCAGAATCGAGGTACTGCACGGAGAGAGGAAGTTCCATTCCGCTTTCATTGATGCTGCGCTGCATAATCAAAGCAGAGCGTAGTCGATAATTCAAATCGACCGGATTGTACATATGTACCACTCCAAAGCGGTTCACCTTATACTTCGACTGCTCTTTCTCCAGAAATTCCCTTTGCTCCTTTGCAAAAGGCGATTCAACACTCTCTTCCCATTCATCCTTTCCATCCCTATCAGTCTGTTCGTAGAGCAAAGAAAGGCGGCGTTTCAAGACCTCGTCATAAAAAGCCGCTTCAAAACAATCATTTACCTGATAGGCAGTTTCTTTGAAAGAAGCACGGTACAGATAGACAAACCAGACTACCATCAGCAGACAGCCGGCAATCAACCCGACAATCGAAAAGACTTTAAAAGAATATTGCTTGCGCACCTGCCGCTGCCGTTCGCTTTGCTTAGCTCCCGTAAGCGTATGTTCTGTCATGTCCAGCAAATGTTGCCCCGAGGCTTCTATATCTGCCCACCGGCTCTCCGATATCTGACTACGTACCTCACCTATCGGCAACCTCATCTTCTCTGCCAGCACATAAAAAGCAGACCGCTGCTTCTCAATATCATTACCTTGTTTAAGTATGGAATCCATTTGCCTGGCCCAACTGTACACCAGAAAAACAACCAAGAGAAGCGTAGGAAGGAACAAAAAGACTATATCCTTGACAAGCGGTATAAAAGGAGAAAACATGACAGCTTCAATGGCCTCTCCTTTCTTCTCATTCAACCAGGCTTTTTCCGAAAGAACAGACTTGAACCGTACATATACCGAACGCTTGCTTCTGTCCGTCGCAGGACGGATATTTACAGTCCGGTCTATATTTTTCCATTTCAGTTTCTTCTCTACCAACCTCGCCATCACATCTAATGGAATGGCGACATGATATACATCTTCGAGAAAGGAAGCTGCCTGCTGATAGTTTAAAAACATCTCATCTTCGAAAGACCTGATACTGTCTTTGGATAGATACGAGTAAAAAGGGATAGTCATGTCAGGAAACGGTAAATTATTAATCTCGTTGTCCACCGTTTCGATAAAAGCCAGACGGAAACATTCGTTCAGTGCGCGTTCCGCCTCTTTCTTGGTATTGTCGTAAGCATACATCATACCACCAATCTGCACCACAATTACCAGTAGCAGCCCTACAATAGAAAGGATATAGAGTGAACGAAGTTTCATCTTACCTATTATTTTGAGGACAAAGATAGCATTTTATCATAGAAAAAGAACTGATACAAAAAAGATAGCCTTGGACTTTTATTTATCCAAAGCTATCCATACAAGTACAATCCCTGCGATAGAGACGTCTACAGAATTATTTGCGAAGAGTCAACTTATCAATCCCAAAGAAACCGGTATCATGTCCCGGAGCCAGTGCAATCGACTCAATCTGCAACTCATTCTTTCCTTTTTCCAAATTGACCCGCCCAAGATTCACCAAAAGCAGAGACACTTCTCCATTGGTCAGACTGACTTCCGGAGTAATCACCTTATCATTTACACGAAGGGCAAATGTACCATAATCAGGCGCCACAGTGAACTGTATTTTCGCATAATAAGTTCCTTCCACTTCACTGTCAAAAACCAATGACAGCTTATCTCCCGATTTAAACTCTTTCCAGTAGAGCTGCATACCCTCACTCCACAAGGGGTGGAAGTTGGTCTGCAATTCAACGGAACCCATATGCCCCGGACGAGGCTGCATGACTTCGCCCTCCACAACCAGACTCATCCCTGAACCGAAAATATCTGACGGTTGGTTGGCAACCCGTTCGCGTACATCGCTCACAAAGGGTTTCGGCTGTATTTCGCCTCCGGGAAGCATATACCAGAAGGTTATCGGAGCATAATTAAGGTGTATATTCGACCAATCGAATAACTCCATGTCAAAGCGCAGGCTCCGGGTAAACGGAATCGCATCCAAACTACGAACACGGGTATTCTGCGCCAAACCTATGTGAGCATAACAACCATCTCCTATGGGTTGGGCAACAAAAGGATGGTTTATCCACGGTTCATAGCGCCCCCAGGCATAGCCATAATAATCTTCTGTACCCGTTCCAAAGTGTGACGGAAAGGTTTCACCGTCCACATACACCTTTTCATCTCCTTCTCCCCACCAACCCAAGTTGGGGTTATAGACAGTAACCGCATCTCCCACATACACGCCCCTACCCTTAAGATCGGCAAACGTAAGGTCCTGGGCAAACTCATCGCCCCGGGAATGGATATGCGTAAACTGCTGCCATGTGGTACCAAAATGCATGGAACGCTCATCCCACTGCCACTTTCCACTAACTGCAGCCGCCTTGGATATTTCCACCGGCTGTTCCCCATAATTGGTCAAGGTAATCGTACAGTTCCGCTCGAAAGGCATCACCCACCATGCACTCATCACGTCATCCTGCACGGCCCGCGTATACCACGTACCGGTTGCAACGGGATAATAGCCTACCCCGAAAAACTCACCGACCGGAGCCCAGACAGTTGGTTCCCCATCAAAGGCAATGGACAAGACCGTAGAGCGAAGTGCTTGGCGACGGTCATCGGCATCAATCCGCATCGAAAGACGACGAATGGCACGAGAGCCGTCAATCGTAAAACTACGGCTTTCACCCGGAGCCAGAGAAGCCGCCAGATTGAGCGTACTTTCTCCTCCCGCAAGCGGAGTATCAATACCAGGTGCTCCTTCCGACAGCTTCTTATTGACAGCAGCTATCAGCCGGGCATTCTTCTTCAACTCTTTGGCCGAGAAAGAAACCACCTTGACCGGAGAAATATAAGTACGGTAATTGATGGCATAGTATACAATGGTCTTACTTTCAATTTTCCCCTCCGGAGTAATCTTCAAGTCCGGCGATTCGATGGTCACCTTGCACCTTTTGGCGTAAGGTATGGGCAAATACAAATTATGCCCCCTTTCTTCCATCGGAGCCTCATCGGGCACTGAAGTTGAAAGAGGTTCCCCACAAAGGACTTGTCCGCTCAATATATCACGTACATTGCCTTCAATTACCGGTTTTTCCTCATTGTCTATGTAGATGCGCAGAGTTCCTTGCCCCCGGTTTATACCGGAGAAAGTCATCCAGAAACGAACCATGGCGCCAGGACCTTCGGCATCCATCATCACATATTCTGTCCTCCCCCCGTTCTCTTCCTGACGGATAAACTGTCCCTGGTCGAAATTACCAAACCAGGCACGCTTATCCGTCATATTATGCGAACTACGGTCGTAGCTGCTGAACTGCTTGCACGTATAGGTATTTTCGGGCCAACGCGCCAGCGCGGAGCGGTCTGTCATCTCATGCAACAATGTCTTAAGAGAGATAACCGGGTCGGCCATAGCCAAACTGCTATAGAGAAATATCAACTGAATTACAAAAACTAGTTTTTTCATCATAGCCGATTATTTTAGTAAATCTCC
>OHQQ01001597.1_pt1 | contig 9695 bp, 8 predicted proteins | sample 1578211 | NCBI WGS metagenome assembly OHQQ01 (sample SAMEA3879539, study PRJEB24766) | human gut metagenome | biome: human-associated habitat; feature: feces | place: USA | collected 1985/1987
GTTGGCGGATTTTTTCATTTTAGGGCTTGACTTTTAATAGTTAGTCTTCGTCAGAGATTTGTAGGCTTCTGCCACTTTTCCTTTTGGGTCATAGGCAAAAATGCTTTTTCCTGCCGCACTGATTTCAGCGGCACGGACAGACCGGGGAATCGTCTGCTCGAATACATTGATCTTCCGGCCATAGCCTTGCCGGATTAGATTGTCGATCTGCTTTCCATAGGTGGTGCGGCTGTCCGTCATGGTGAGCAAAATACCCTCGATTTTTAATTTTGGGTTTATCTGCCGCCGCACTTTTCCAATCGTCTGCAAGAGCTGTTCCAGTCCTTTGGCAGAGAGGTACTGCGCTTGCATCGGAATCAACGTGGTATCTGCCGCAGCCAGCGCATTGACGGTGAGCATTCCCAGCGAAGGAGTGCAGTCCAGTAGAATATAATCGTACTCGCGTTTGGCACTGTCCAACACCTGCTTTAGCATCTTTTCCCGGTTCATACTGTTGACAAGGGCAACTTCCATTCCCGCCAGCTCAATGTTGGCCGGGATAAGGTCAACACCCTCCGCATGGTGCAGGATGCCCTCACCGGGCTGGATGGGCTGGTCATTCATAGCTTTCTGCATGAGAGTGGATAGCGTAGTGGGCAGTTCATCCGGCTGCTGCCAGCCCATACTGATGGTGAGTGAGCCCTGCGGGTCAACATCCACCAGCAGAACTTTCTTCCCCTCCATAGCCAGACCGATGCCCAAATTTTCACAGGTGGTGGTTTTGGCCGTGCCGCCTTTTTGGTTGACGATGGCGATTGTGGTTGCTTTCTTTGCGATAATATCACCTCCCCGGAGAGCCACGCGCAAAGTCGTGGTTCGTTTTGTTCTGATAGTAGAGATTCATGGTCATAGGCGCATTGAATAATGCCGCCAGCAGATATTGCTTCATGTTCCGCACAGGGGAAGTGTTCTCTGCCAGACAGCCCAGCACGAAGCGGATATGGTCTGCGTTCAGCTTTTTCAACCGACTGCGCACTACTTCGACAGGCTTATCATCCCCGGCAATCCTCAACATCTTGCGTTTGGTGGAGCAAGTGTCCACAAGCAAGTCCACGATTTGATAAATGGCGTCCTCATCATCCGGGCAGAGCCGGAGCAGCAGTTCGACCTCCAATGCCTGATAAAAATAATCTTCAAGCTGTTCTCGCTGGGTCAGCCTGTCCGTTTCATCCGGGAGGAAAGGATGGTTCTTCTCTGTTTTATTCTTATCAGTCTTATTAGATTGCGATTTTGGCCGCACCTGAACTGCACTTTCGGCAGCACAAGAATTGCTGTTTGCACAATTCTGTATTTGCGCTTTTGGCAGTCCAGATGAAAAGTTCTTGACGTAGATCAAGCTGGGTCTGCCCAGCCCACGCCGTTTGCGTTCGATGAGGTCTGCCTGTTCTAGCTCCCGGAACAACTTGACCGCCTTGTGCTCGGCACAGCAGAGAGATTCCTGCACCTCCCGGACGGTGTAGATGATATACACACGCCCATGTTCATCCACCCAGCTATTCTTTGCAGACAGACTCATACGATCGAGCAGGATGCCGTACAGTGTCCGGGCATCCGTAGAGAGTTGCCGGAAACGGCTGTCCTGAAAGAGTGCTTTCGGTATGCGGAAGTAGGCGAACAGTTCACCTGACTGCCCATAGAAGTAGTCGAGCATCATTTGGTGTGGCCTCGGATTTTCAACTGTGAGTGTGTGATCATGTGCAAAACCTCCTTGTCTGATTTTTGCAAAAGAAAAAACGCACCTTCAATTTTGTGGAAACTGAAAGTGCGCTATGTAAAACTAATTCAATTATTCACGAAAGGATTCCAGATATTCGTCCAGCACTTCTACGTTCACCAGTGCAATGCGTTTCAACCGGACGACAGCGTGAGCATCCTGTGCGACTTGTCGGAAAGAGTTTTTGCCCATCGAGTAGAGGACTGCCCCTTCCTCGTAGCGAACGTATTTCTTTTTCTTTCCAGCCAGCAGTTTTTCCAGTTCAGGAACTTCAACCGAGTTTCGCTTATGTGCCATGGTATTCTTCTCCTTTGTCAAGGTTATGTGGTATACTTGCATTATCAGGATATAGAAAAAGGACACTCCACTTTCGGCTTTTGCCGATGGTGAAATGTCCTCTTGACTGTTTTCTCGTTTACAGTTTTCTGCTGGATGTGGAACTGGCGAAAATCCGTCACGCTCCGTTTGGGATTTTTGCCTTCTCCGACAAGCCCCTAAGAAATCCGTCTGAACATTCAGGTTTTTGGTACATTCAGGGTCGGATTTTCAGTTCGTGCGGACTGTCGGAGACACAAGGATTACCACGTAGCTTAGTTAGATTCCGGGCGCATCGTGGGGAACAGCAGAACATCGCGGATGGAGGCGCTGTCGGTGAGCAGCATGACCAGGCGATCCACGCCGAAGCCCAGGCCGCCCGTGGGGGGCAGGCCGTACTCCAGAGCGTTGACGTAGTCGTAATCCACCTGAGCCTTGCAATCGGGCTCGATGGCCTTGCGCTCGGCGACCTGACGCTCAAAGCGGCCCTTCTGGTCGATGGGGTCGTTCAGCTCGCTGAAGGCGTTGCCGTACTCGGTGCAGTCGATGAAGTACTCAAAGCGCTCGGTAAAGGCGGGATCATCCGGCTTGCGCTTGGCCAGCGGGCTGATTTCGACAGGATAATCATAGATAAAGGTGGGCTGGATCAGCTTGTCCTCAACAAAGGCATCGAAGAACTCGGCCAGAATGGCACCCTTGGTGGGAACCTCGGGCAGCTCCACATGATGCTCCTTGGCAGAGGCAATGGCATCCTCGTCGGACTTCCAATCGTTGAAGTCCACACCGGAATACTTCTTGACAGCCTCCACCATGGTCAGGCGCTCCCAGTGGCCCATATCGATCTGCTTGCCCTGATAGGGAATGACCATGCTGCCGCAGATCTTGAGGGCAAGGCGCTTGTACAGCTCTTCCACCAGATCCATCATGCCGTGGAAATCGGTAAAGGCCTGGTACAGCTCGATGCTGGTGAACTCGGGGTTGTGCTTGGGGTCCATGCCCTCGTTGCGGAAGATGCGGCCAACCTCATACACACGGTCCATGCCGCCCACGATCAGGCGCTTGAGGTACAGCTCAGTCTCAATGCGCAGCACCATGTCCATGTTCAGGCTGTTGTGGTGGGTGTAGAAGGGGCGGGCGGAGGCACCGATCTCAAAGGGGGTCAGGATGGGGGTATCCACCTCCAGGAAGCCCTTCTCGTCCAGATAGGCGCGGATCTCCTTCAGGATCTGGCTGCGCTTGACGAAGGTATCCTTCACCTCGGGGTTGGCGATCAGGTCCACATAGCGCTGACGGTAACGCATCTCGGTATCGGTCAGGCCGTGGAACTTTTCGGGCAGGGGGCGCAGGCTCTTGGCCAGCAGGGTCAGCTCGGTGGCACGAACGCTCAGCTCGCCGGTCTTGGTGCGGAACACCTCGCCCTTGACACCGATGATATCGCCCACGTCCAGCTTCTTGAAGGCGGCGTAAGCCTCCTCGCCCAGCTCGTCGCGGCGGACATACAGCTGGATATCGCCCTTGTCATCGCGCAGGTGGGCAAAGCTCGCCTTGCCCATCACGCGCTTGGACATCATACGGCCAGCCAGCGCGACCTGCTTGCCGCTGTCGGTCTCGTTGGGCAGATCCTTGAACTCTTCCTTCAGGTCGGCAGAGTATGCGTCCTGCGGGAACTTGGTCAGGGTGAAGGGGTCGTTTCCGGCAGCCTGCAGGTCGGCCAGCTTCTGGCGGCGCACCTGCACCTGCTCGCTCTCAGACAGGCCCTGAGCGGGGTTTCTCTTTTGCTCTTCCATGGTTTCCTCCCGTTCAGGCTCAGTTTGCGGCGTGGGTGATGGCCAGCACTTCGTACTCGACGGTCTGGCCGGAGGGCAGCAGGACCTCAGCCTTCTCGCCCACGGCCTTGCCCAGCAGGGCGTGGCCCACGGGGCTCTCGTCGCTGATCTTGCCGTTGATGGGGTCAGCCTCGGTGCGGCCAACGATATCGTACTCCTCGGCCTCATCATCGCCGATCATCTTGATGGAGACGTGGGTGCCAACAGCAACGCTGTCCACGCTCAGCTCGCTCTCGTCGATGATCACAGCGTTCTTGACCATCTGCTCCAGCTCGGTGATGCGGTTCTCCACCAGACCCTGGGTGTTCTTGGCTTCATCGTACTCGCTGTTCTCAGAAAGGTCGCCGTGGCTGCGGGCTTCCTTGATCTCCTCGGCCAGCTCCTTGCGGCGGACCGTCTTGAGGTATTCCAGTTCGTCCTGCATCGCCTTCAGGCCGGAAGCGGACATCTTGATTTCTTGTGCCATTTTGGATCTTCTCCTTGTCTATTGGATTGACGCAGCCGCAAAGCCGCGCACGAATGCTATTATGACTGTTCTATTATAATAGCAAGCCGGGAGCTTGTCAATAAAAACCACGGCGCTAGAGCGGAAAAAGCGGCGGTTTCGGCTCCCGCCCCTATGCAGAAGCGCCCCACCGGTTCCCCGGCAGGGCGCTTCCACAGGTTATTTGGGAATAGAGAATGGTTCGGTTGTGGGGGCAACCCCCCAGTCGCTTTCAGCGACAGCCCCCGCTAATAGGGGGGCCCTTGGCATGGCGGATAGTTTCACCTTTTTGCCAAGGCCGCCCCTATTAGGGGCGGTGGCATCCCGAAGGGATGACGGTGGGGTTTACTTTTCCTGTGCCTTATTCCACACGCGGATCACTTCAACACGGCTCACGGAATCGGTATCCACATAGGTCTCGCCGTTGTCCTTTGCGGCCTTGAGCAGATCGTTTTCCACAGCCCAGGCAATGGCCTTCTGGGTATCGGTGGCATCAGCGGGCAGAACTGCGGCGGGTGCGGGCTTACCGGCATGGTTCCACACCAGCAGGGCCAGCTCGGCACGGTTTGTGGGGATGGCAGTACCGGCGGGCAGAGCGGTTTTCAGGTACAGCTCCGTACCCAGCTGGTAGCCCGTCCAGCCAAGAACAGCTGCACCTACACCGGCGGTGGCCACGACAGCCACAGTTCCCAGCACGTCGGGTTCTTCCACATCGGCCATGCGGTACATTGCACGGATGGTCACACCCGTATTGGGCATGATGAACTGTGTCTTTTCAGCACTGGCATCAAAACCACCGGTCAGCTCAGTATTACCGGTGATTTCCCAGCGGTCAAAGACCATACCGTCAGGAATCAGAGTGGCATCTGCTTCCAGAATCACAGTATCACCAGCACGGGCGGCAGTGATCTCCTTATCCTTTGCGCCGTCGGCAGTTACGCTGTAAGCCTTACCGTCGGTCAGGTTCAGAGGGTAATAGCCTTCCTCGCTCTGTGCGGTCAAGATGACAGTACCTTTGTCCTCACCGTTCAGCTTCAAAGTCAGCGGGTTGGTATGCTTCTGCTCTTCAGTCAGGGTGAAATCGGTATCACCGGCAACAGACCAGCACTTGAAGCCATCCAGGGCGGTAATGGTGACTTCCTGCTCGCCGACAACACCGGCGGTGGTCATACCGTTCACGGTGCCGCCATTCACAGTTACCCAACGGACGGCAGGATTCTGCTTGCCAAATTTTGCGTAACGGCTGAATACACCGCTGATGATTTCACCGTTATTGATGAAGTCGCTGGTGCAGGTGACATCCTTAACAGTACCATTGTTGGTTACACTATTTCTGATGGTGCCGTTCTGGAGTATGCCGTTATTTGTGATACGCCATTTTACTGCATTGTTTTCAAGATCAGCAGTGTACCAATCTTCAATTGTCATGGCTTTGTTCAGTTCTTCGGTCTCCACACCGCTGTTATAAGTCCAGCCATCATACGGGCTGCCGAAATACGAACCGAGGCTATCAACCGGTAGACCGTTTTCGATTTTTAAGGGAGTTGCGATTTTGCTGGCGGTAATTTCGACATCTTTGTCAGTCGGCATGGTAAAAGTCAGGGTAGCATAGTCTCCATCACGACCAGCAACAGCACCGGGCAAAGTGGTTTCATCTACTTTCTCGCCGTTGACAAGCCAACCCGTAAACTTTCTGCGAGTATCCTTGAAAGAAACTGTTATTTTGGGGTCACCGATGGTATACGCTTTATTGGAAATTTTTCCGTTAATTGTACAACCATCTGCAATTATTGTATGTGAGGCTGTCAAATTTGAATTCTGAGTGAATACAGCTCGATGAATAGCTCCCTCGTTTTTACCTAATTTGTTGAATGTTCCGCCTTCAATAACACCATTCGATCCATTTACTAATGTTTGTGCATAGCAGTCTGTTACGATACCGGAGTTGCTAAAATAACCGTATGAGCCACCGGTCACTGTTCCGCTATTATTGAAAGTAATGGTGACTGTATTGTCTGAACCAGCGTATGTATAGCCCTCTGCAATTGTCATGTTACCAGCTTTGAGACTGCCTTGGTAAATTTGACATTCCCAACCTGTGCCAATAACTTTATCGAGATAAGGGGTAGTGTTTGTTGAATAAAGCTTTCTTTCAATCGTAATACCATCTACATCAATTGTACCAATCGATTCTGGCACTTTAGGATACCCAGCCTCGGTAATTTCAAGACCGCCAACTTCAGATGACCCAATAGTATTTCCAGCTGCAAACGCCGCAGTGGGCAGAATGGTCAGAGCCATACCAATCGCTAAGACAGCGCTGACAAGTCGTTTCAACTTCATATCGTTTTCCTCCTTTTATGAATTACTCCCAAAATATAACCATGCCCGCACAAAGCAAAAAGAGCGCCGCACCGGCCAAATGGCTGGTACAACGCTCTGCGTTTTGTACTTTGGGAATCTACCGCCCCTTGAGGTGATGCCCATGTGCGGTATGGTTGAGAAAGTGCAGCTGGCTGCCATATTACAGGCCCTGTAGCTTTGCGTCGCAGCCTTTCGACTGGTTTGCCGATTCTTCTGTTTTCATGTGGCATCTTACACAAAAATCATAAAACTTTTTTTTTTTTTTGTCAATAACCCCAAAGCATCTTTGGTGAGTTGCACAAAAGCGACAGTGTTTGTATAACATTTTCGGATAGCAGCATCGCCCCGGGGAGAAGTGTTCCGTTTGGGAAATGATGGCGTGTTTCCTCGCTTTTTCGTTGAAATATGTCAAGTTTTATGATATAGTAGTAGTCGTTTTTACGTTTCACTCCCCTATTCTCCCCGCGGAAAGGAAGCATCCATGAACCTGACAAAGCAGTTCTTCAAGTATGTGTCGCAGAATATTTTCGGTCTGATCGGCACATCGTGCTATATTCTGGCCGACACCTATTTCATCGCCCAGGCGGCGGGCACCGACGGCGTGACCCTGCTGAACCTCTGCCTGCCCATGTACAACCTGATCTTTGCCTTCGGCTCGATGATCGGTCTGGGTGCGGCCACCCGGTACGCCATTCTGCAGGCACAGGGCGAGGCGCGGGCGCAGCGGTTTTTTTCCAACGCCATCCTCTGCGCCTGCCTGATCGCCATCCCGTTCATGCTGGCGGGCGCGTTCTGCCCGGGCACGCTTCTGCAGCTCATGGGCGGCGATGCGGACATCGTGGCGCTGGGCCTGAACTACACCCGCATCTTCCTGCTGTTCACGCCCTTCTTCATGTGCAACTACATCTTCTCGGCCTTCGTCCGCAACGACGGCGACCCGTCCCTTGCCATGGTGGCCACCCTGAGCGGCAGCCTGTTCAATGTGGTGTTCGATTACATCTTCATCTTCCCCATGGGGCTGGGCCTGCCCGGCGCTGCGCTGGCAACCGCCATCTCGCCGGTGCTCAGCATCGCCATCTGCAGCCGCCACTTCTTTCAAAAGAGCAACACGCTCACCTTTGTCCGGCAGGCCCCCTCGGCCCGGCTGCTGGTGCAGAGCTGCCAGCTGGGCATCTCCGGTTTTGTCGGGGAGCTTTCCTCTGCCGTGACCACCACCGTGTTCAACTTCCTGCTGCTCCGGCTGGCGGGCAACGTGGGCGTGGCCGCTTACGGCGTGGTGGCAAACTTTGCGCTGGTGGCAACAGCCATCTTCAACGGCGTGGCCCAGGGTGCCCAGCCGCTGATCAGCCAGTGCTACGGCAAAAATGAGATGACCGGGGCAAAAAAGCTGCTTCTGCTGGGCTGCGGTACCGCGCTGGCGCTGGCGGCGGTGTTGTACGGTGCCGTGTTTGGCTTTACCGATACCTTTGTTGCCCTCTTCAACAGCGAGAGCTCTGCTTTGATGGCCGAATATGCCCACAGCGGTATGCGCATCTACTTCCTGGGCTACTTCTTTGCAGGCTGCAATATTGTTGCGGCGGGCTATCTGGGTGCGGTCAACCGCCCCACCGAGGCCACCATCACCTCGGTCAGCCGGGGCGTAGCCGCCATCGTCACCTGCTCGCTGATCCTGAGCGCCCTGTTCGGCATGAACGGCGTGTGGTCGGCCTTCCCCGCCGCCGAGGCCATCACGCTGGCCCTGACGGTGTTCCTGCTCAAGCGCCCGCAGTCTGTGTGCGGCTGAACGCCTCCACGGAAAAGAGCCGGGTGCTGCCCCGGCTCCTGAAATTTTAAATATACAGTGCCTGCTCCCGCTGGCTTTCCGCCGGGCTGAGGGGCCGCGCTGTCTGACCGGCCAAGGCCCGCCACTGTGCGGGGGATTGGCCGGTCTCTTTTTTGAACACCCGGCACAGGTAGTTGGCCCCTGAGAAACCGCACAGGCTGGCAATGACATCCAGCGTGTATTCCCGGTGCAGGAGCAGCCGCATGGCAGCTTCCACCCGAACGGTGGTCAGGTAGCGCCCCGGGGGCACCCCCACGGCGGCGGTAAAGGTGCGGACAAGGTGGCTCTTGGAGACTCCCAGCCGCTCACTGAGCTCCTCCACGCCGTACAGGCCAGCGTAGTTCTGGCGGATATCCTCAATGGCGGCCTCTACCAGCGGCGGCAGGGGCGGGGCGGCGCTGTCGGCCCCCGCAAGCTCACAGAGCAGGGCAAAGGCCAGCTGGCTGGCAGCCCGGCTGCGGGGCGTGTCGGCCTCGGCGGCAAGGCGGCCCAGCAGCTCTGCGGCGGCGGGGCAGGTCTCGCCCCGGGCCAGGAACGGCAGCTCCGTCAGCCCGGCAAGGAACTGCACCGCCGCCTGTCCGGTCAGCTGGATGCAGAGCAGGTGGCTCTCCCCTTCCGGGGTCAGGGTCAACGGGGCGCGGCTCAGTACCAGATGGCCCGCCGCCGCGCTCTGGGGCGGCAGGATCAGTGCGCTGCCCGCCGGGGAGGGCGAGGCATCGGTCAGGCTGGCAGTGCATCTGCCGCTGGAGATCAGGCAGACCCACAGCCCCTCGCCGGTCAGGGTCAGGGGCCCTTTGGGCTGGATATCCCGCACCACGCCAAGGGCTGCGGTGCTTGTCCAATCATAAAGCAATATCTGACACCTCAAATCAATAAAATGCTATTTTATATCACAAAGTTATCTGTTATTATAATACCAACGAGAGCGTGCACCGTCAAGGTGCCGTAACATAGAAAAATTTTAATGGAGGCAATGACCTATGGCTTCGATTAGCTGCCAGCACATCTACAAGATCTATCCGGGCGCTACTGCTCCTGCTGTTACCGACTTCAACCTGGAGATCCAGGATAAGGAGTTCATCATCTTCGTCGGCCCCTCTGGCTGCGGCAAGTCCACCACCCTGCGCATGA
>OHQQ01001607.1_pt1 | contig 9661 bp, 8 predicted proteins | sample 1578211 | NCBI WGS metagenome assembly OHQQ01 (sample SAMEA3879539, study PRJEB24766) | human gut metagenome | biome: human-associated habitat; feature: feces | place: USA | collected 1985/1987
CTACTTTCTTATCCCCGAAATGTAATGTCGGGACGAGACGCAAGGAAAGAAACTGATTCAAATAAAGTTCGCCCAATACTCCGACCGTAAATCCGGGAGAATATTCAGGCACATCGGCAAACCAGCTCTGACCATCTTCCGTCACATATCCGGTATTCACCAATTTATAGTCCTGCACATGGATACCTGCCAAAAAACCATAGTGCCACCTCCGTTGATCGATATACGGACGGTTCTGCACCTTCCGCTTCTGTGCCGAGGCACCAAAAGCAAGGAGTAAAGTAAGGATTATCAGACAAATGCGCTTCACATCCTTAAAACGCAGAAAGTGACATTTTATTGCATTTTCCTTCGGTTTTCTCCCCACTATTATTTAGACAAGGTACAAATTAAGGGAATTTAAACAGGTTTGATAACAACTAATCAAGAAAACCACTATTTTTGCCGAACTAATTAGTACTAATAATTTAAAATCTAAAGAAAATGGCTTACGTAATTAATGACAGTTGTGTTGCTTGTGGTACTTGTATTGACGAATGTCCGGTAGGAGCTATCTCAGAAGGTGATATCTACGCTATCGACCCTGAAACTTGCACAGATTGTGGTACTTGTGCTGATGTTTGTCCGTCTGAAGCAATTCACCCGGCAGAATAATAACAACACTCAAAAAAAGAAAAGCCCGGTTTCAATTATGAAACCGGGCTTTCTCATTTTTATATACTATCATTTATTTCAGTTCAGCCAATGCTTCCTTAATACGACGGATAGCCTCCACAATATTCTCATCGCTGGTCGCATAACTCATACGGATACATTCAGGTGCACCGAATGAAGCACCACCCACACAAGCTACATGAGCTACTTCCAACAAGTACATTGCCAAATCATCCGAATCTTCAATCTTACGGTCACCGGCAGATTTTCCAAAGAAAGAATCACATTTCGGGAACAGGTAGAAAGCACCCTGCGGCACGTTTACTTCAAATCCCGGAACTTCTTTTGCCAACTTCACAATTAAATCGCGACGACGTTCGAAAGCCTTACGCATTTCTTCAACAGGAGCCTGTGTTCCAGTGTAAGCAGCTTCGGCAGCCTTTTGAGATACAGAACAAGGGCCTGAAGTATATTGACCTTGCAGCTTATTACAAGCTTTTACAAGCCATTCCGGTCCGGCAATGAAGCCGATACGCCAGCCCGTCATGGCGTAAGCCTTGGAAAAACCATTGACCGTAATGGTCCGCTCCCACACCTCCCGAGAGATGGAGGCCACACTGAAGTGCTTTGCGCCGTCATAGACCATTTTTTCATAGATCTCATCAGCCACGATAAAGAAATCGTGCTTGACCGCCAGATCGGCCAGCTCCCGCAGGCTCTTCTCGCTGTACACCGCACCGGTGGGATTGTTGGGGGTATTGATGAGCACACAGGTGGTCTTTTCGCCGATCATCTGCTCAAAGGCATCCAGATTGGGCTGGAAGGTGGGTGCCTGCGGCGGCACCACTTTGAGCACCGCACCGGTGCCGGCCACATAGGGGCCGTACTCCGGGAAGTAGGGCGCAAAAGTCAGCACCTCATCACCGGGCTGGGTGACGGCACGGATGGCATGGGCAATCGCACCGGCAGCACCGGTGGTGGGGAAGATGTGCTTCTGCTCATAGGGCAGGCCGAAGGTCTTTGCCAGATGGGCCGCCACGTCGGCGCGGAAGCCGGGGTCGCCCTGGCTGGGGCAGTAGCCGTGCAGGTTCACCGGTTCCTCGTTGGCCAGCAGGTCCTGCATGGCGGCGGTAAATTCCGGCGGGCAGGGCACGCTGGGGTTGCCCAGCGAGTAATCGAACACATTCTCGTAGCCGATCTCGGCGGCACGTTTTTTTCCGTACATGAAAGTCTCGCGGATCACGCTCTTGTTGCCGAGCATGGCGCGGTAGGTCTCATTCAGCATAATACTTCCCCCTGGATTTATGATTGATGTGCCGCCGTATAGCTCTGCTCCACCTTGATGATGCAGTTATAGGTGGGGTCCTGTTCCTTGATGAACTGCTCCATCTGGGTCAGCAGCTCCACCTTGTCCCCGGCATAGCCCGCCGGGAGCACCAGATCAAAAAGCACATTCGTGTGGGTCTTGCCCGGCACGATGCGCAGATCGTGCAGTGACAGGGCCGGGTTCAGCTGGCGGAGTTTTTCGGTCAGACGGGTGCGCAGCACCCCCACCGCAGCATCCGAGGTCACGATGGGATCGTAGTGGATGGTGACCATGAGATGGTCATTCTTCATAAAATTCCGTTCGATGTTGTCGATCAGGTCGTGGGCGTCCAACGGATCCTGCTCGGCAGGCAGTTCCACATGCAGCGAGGCAAACTGGTGCCCCGGGCCGTAGTCGTGCACCATCAGGTCATGCATGCCCAGCACGCCGGGATAGCTCATTACAGTCTGCTCGATGTGATCCACCAGGTCATCGCTGGGGCGTTCGCCCAGCAGCGGGCTGAGGGTGTCCATCACCAGACCCCAGCCGGAGATCAGAATGAACACGGCCACGCCCACACCCATCAGACCATCCAGAATGTTCCAGCCGGTCAGGCGGCACAGAATAGTGGCAATGAGCACCGCACCGGTGCTCAGCACATCGTTGCGGCTGTCCGCCGCCGTGGCAATGAGGGTCTCGGAACCGATGGTGCGGCCGATGGTGCGGTTGAAACCGCTCATCCACAGCTTGACCAGAATGGAAGCGACCAGCACGGCAACGGTCAGCAGACTGAACTGCACCGCTGTGGGATGCAGCACCTTGACCACCGACTCCTTCAGCAAGGAAAAGCCAATGCCCAGCACCGTCACGCTGACCACCAGCCCGGCCAGATACTCATACCGGGCATGGCCGAAGGGGTGTTCCGCGTCCGGTGCTCTGGACGCCAGCTTGAACCCCACCAGACTGACGATATTGGACGATGCATCCGACAGGTTGTTCAAGGCATCGGCCATGATGGCGATGGAACCGAACAGCGTGCCCACGGCGAGCTTGCCCAGGCAGAGCAGAACATTGCACACCATGCCCACGATGCTGGCCAGATTGCCATAGGCGGCCCGGGTGTGCGGGTCCTGCGGATTGTCGGGGTGACGGATAAACAGACGGATCAACAACTGCGTCATAAAAAACCTCCCGGGCAGCGCTGGCAGCCTGCATACCCAATGTCCCTAGTATAGCATTTTGCTTTATGGTTTTAAAGTGGTTTCCGGAAAACTTTGCCTGGCATACAAAGACCCCGGCGTGGTGTGTGCCCTGCCGGGGTCGATTTTGCAAATAAGGGCCCGCCTTACTTTTCAGAAGGCTTGCTCAGGTCCACGCTGCGGATGATCTTGCGCACCGGCAGGATGCTCTTGGCATTCATGGACAGCTCGTCCACGCCCATGCGCAGGAAGGTCTCGGTGAGGGCGGTGTCGGCACCCAGCTCACCGCAGATGCCCACCCAGATGCCGTGGCGATGGCCGGCCTCGATGGTCATCTTGATGGCCCGGAGCACTGCCGGGTGATGGGGGTTGAAGAAGGGCTCCAGCTTTGCGTTCTGGCGGTCCAGAGCGCAGGTGTACTGGGTCAGGTCGTTGGTGCCGATGGAGAAGAAGTCGCACTCCTGTGCCAGCTCGTCCGCGATCAGCACGGCGGCGGGGGTCTCGATCATGGTGCCCACTTCAATGTTCTGGCCCATCTTCACGCCCTCGGCAGTCAGCTCGGCACGGCACTCTTCCAGCACGGCCTTGGCATCCTGCAGTTCCCGCAGGCTGGTGATCATGGGGAACATGATGCTCATGTTGCCGTAAGCGGAAGCACGCAGCAGCGCACGCAGCTGGGTCTTGAAAAAGTCCTTCCGGGTCAGGCAGATGCGGATGGCACGGTAGCCCAGGGCTGGGTTCTCCTCGTGGTCCAGCTTCATGTAATCCACGGTCTTGTCGGCACCGATATCGCAGGTGCGCACGACCACCTTGCGGGGAGCCAGGCTCTCCACCACCTGCTTGTAAGCCTCGAACTGATACTCTTCGGTGGGGAAGTCCTTGCAGTTCAGGTAGACAAATTCGGTGCGGAACAGGCCCACGCCGCCGGCGTCGTTCTGCTGCACAGCACCCACGTCGCCCATGCCACCAATGTTGGCAAACACGTTGATGGTCTTGCCGTCCAGCGTGGTGTTGGGCTTGCCCTTCAGCTCCTGCAGCAGGGCCTGCTTCTTCTGATCTTCCTGCTGGCGCTTCTTCAGGCTCTTGAGCAGGTCGGGGGTGGGTTCAACGTAAACGCAGGCGTTGTAGCCATCGATGACCGCCATCTTGCCGTCCCAGTCGTCCTGAATATCCTTGCACTGGATCAGGGCAGGGATGTTCATGCTGCGGGCCAGAATGGCGGTGTGGCTGTTGGAGCTGCCCTCGCGGGTGATGAAACCCAGCAGCAGGCTCTTGTCCATGCGCACCGTCTCGGACGGGGCCAGATCCTCGGCCACCAGAATGCTGGGCTCGGTGCCCTGCAGGCTGGCATTGTCCACCCCCTGCAGGATGTCCAGGATCGCCTGTGCAATGTCGATGACGTCCGCACTGCGGGCCTGCAGATACGGGTCATCCATGGCTGCGAACACGGCAGCCTGATTGTCGCCGGCGGTCTTGACAGCGTACTCGGCGCACTTGTGCTGGCCGTTGATGATCTCCTTGATGGCGTCCACAAAGTCGTCATCTTCCAGCATCATGGCGTGGATGTTGAACACTTCGGCAATGTCCTCGCCTGCTTCGGCCAGTGCCTTTTCGTACAGAGCAGTCTGCTGCTCAATGGCTTTCTGCTGGGCAGCCTCAAAGCGGGCCACCTCTGCAGCGGTGTCGGCGATCTCTGCGGTGGAGATCACGGTGTCCTTTTTCTTATAGATCTTCAGCTTGCCGATGGCAATGCCGTTCAGAATGCTTCTACCGGTGCCTACCTGCATCGCTCATTCTCCTTCTTACTCATCCATTTCAAAAAAGCCCCCGCAGATCACTCCGCGAGGGCTGTGGCATCACGGCGGGATCAGACGTTCTCGGTCAGGAACTTCTGAATTGCTGCAGCGGCTGCCTCTTCATCGTCGCCTTCTACCTTGATGGTGATGGTCTCGCCCTGCTTGACGCCCATGCCCATCAGAGCCATCAGCTTGCGCATGTCGCAGCTCTTGCCGTCCTTCTCGAGGGTGGCGGTGCTGGCAAAGCCCTTCACGGTCTTGACGAGCAGGCCGGCCGGACGAGCATGGATGCCGCAGGCATCCTTAACGGTATACTGGAATTCCTTCATAATCATTTTCTCCTTACTTGATTTTCCTGTGCCCGGCGCTGCAAACTCCAGCACATGGGGCGTAAAATACAGGAAAAGTTTATACATCTATTATAAACCCTGCACCGTCTTTTTGCACCGTTCTATATTGCTGATTTTTGCGGCAAAATTTTGGTAGTTTTGAACATACAAAAGCTCCAAAAATGCTCACTTTTTACATTTTTTCATTTTTGTTTGCAAAATTTATGCATTCTGCGACCCAATTTTCCATGCAAAACCGGTTGTTCATTCCGGGACTGTACCGGTTTTGCCGGGAGTTCCGGCCCGCATCACTCCACGGGGTAGCCTTCGGCGTCCAGCGGCAGGGACGCATAATCCACCGCCTGGGCCTGCTCTCCGGCCTCCCCGGAAGTCTGCTGCGCCGCGTCGCCGGTCAGTTCTTCGTCATGGCGCTCGCCCCAGTCGCCGCTGTAGTCCTCCCCGGAGGTCTGCTGCGCGTCCAGTTCCTCGTCGTGCCGTTCGCCCCAGTCCCCGCTGTAGTCCTCGCCGGAAGTCTGCTGGGCTTCGGCCATGGCCGTCTGCAGGTCCTTCAGACCCACCACCACGCCGGAGGGCCGCTCCAGCAGGTAGGCTCCCACAGCCTTTTTGCGCCACACCAGCAACACCCCGTAGCGGCTGGTCTCGCCGCTGCTGGCCGCCGGGATCAGGGCCGTCCATTTTTCCACCGTTTTGCCCTTGCAGCGGGTCAGATCCATGCCGCTCTGCTGCACCACCCCATTGAAGGCGGAAAAGCTGTCGTCCCATTTGCGGGGGATCTTGACTTTGTCGGCGGTGATGGACGCACCGTCCACCTCCAGCCCGTAGCCGGTGAACCAGGTCTGGATGTCCTGTGCGCTCTCGATCTTGTTCACCGACGCCGCAGCCGTCACCGTGCGGGTGCTGATGTAGCGCCCCAGCAGCGCGCTGCACACCACCAGGGCACAGCACATGGCCCCCAGCCCCAGTTTTTTCAGGCTCGTTCTGCTCAACGTGATCACAAACATATCGCCCTGCCTCCCCAGCACCATTTTTGCGTTGCACACTCTGGAACCAGTGTATGCACCGCCCGGGGCCGGTATGCGGCACAAAAAAGGAGCCGCCGCACGCTTTTTCCGTGCAGCAGCTCCCCTATGGGGTCAGTGTGCTTTTGTAAAATCCGCCGGGCAGACGCAGCCCTTTTGCCGCAATACCTGCTGCAGCACCCGGGCCACCCCGTATTCCGTGTTGGGCGGGGCCAGATACGGCACCCGGCTGCGCAGCTCCGGGCTACCGTTTTCCATCAGGAAGCCGTAGCCCACGGCCTCCAGCATCTCGATGTCGTTGTAGGTGTCGCCAAAGGCCATCATGGCACCGGATGGGATGTCCAGCAGCCTGCTCAGACGCTCCACAGCCTTTCCCTTGGTCACGCCGGGGTTGGTCACGTCGATCCAGCATTTGCCGGACACCGCCACGGCCAGTTCCTGCCCGAAGCGGGGGCCGTAGACCTTCTCGTACACCTCCTGCGCATTGTCCTGCGGCAGATAGATGGTAAACTTGTCCACTGCAGCGTCGATGGTGTACAGATCCGACACATAGGCAATGCGGTTGTAGAAGTTGCGGTATACGGCATCATAGCACCGGTCACAGGGGCGCAGGTAGGCGTTCTCCAACCCGCAGACCACAAAGGAATCTCCGTTTTCCTCCGCGCAGGCCGTCAGCCGGTGCCAGACCTCCGGCTCCATGCGGGAGACGAACAGGTCTTTGCCGCGCCAGCGCACAGCGCCGCCGTTGTCGGCCACCAGAAGGGTCTGCTCCAGCACCGGAGCAAACATCTCTTCCAGCTTGTACAGCGGCCGCCCGCTGGCAGCCGCGAACAGGATATCCTGTCCGGCCAGCTCCTGCACAAGATGCAGAAAGTCCGGCGGCAGCTGACTGTGCCCGTCCAGCAGGGTCGCGTCCATGTCCGACGCGATCAGACGAATGCGGTCCATCGCGCTCCTCCTGTCATCCCATGTAGCTGATGTTGGCATCCAGCTCACCGCTGTAGCCATTGATGCGGGCCTTCTCGGTGCCCTGCCACATATCGCAGTCGATGGGGCTGCTGGACACGCCGTAATGGGCGTTCCAGATGGTGTACTTGCGCAGGGCGTCCAGGTCCACCCGCTTGCGGAACCAGGTGGTGGAAGCGTACACGCCGGGCTTGTAACCCAGATCCTTGACTTCCTCACAGAAGGCGATGGCGCACTTGGTGCGGTCCTCCTTGCCCAGGCCATCGGCACGGCCGGTGCCGTTGGGAGAGGTGGAGGCCTCGGTATCATAATAGATGGGGTAGTCCAGCTTGCGGCCGTTCAGCACCCAATTGCAGCCCTGTGCTTCCTCGCGGGCCTCGTCCTCGGTCACCGCCTGGGTGAAGAAATACACGCCCACCTTCAGGCCCGCGTTGCGGGCGTTGGTGAAGTGCTCTTCAAACATGGGGTCCTGCACCAGCGTGCCGCTGGCACCGTAGCCGCGGTAGCCGATGCGGATGATCACAAAGTTCACGCCCGCCTTCTTCACCTTGTTCCAGTCGATGTTGCTCTGGTATTTGGACACGTCGATGCCGAAGTTCACATTCTTCTGCATCACGCCGTCGGCGTCAAAGTAATACAGCTTGCCGTCCACAGACTGGATGCCGGTGACCGGCTTATGGGTGGAGGCGCTGTAGTAATAGGTCTTGCCGTTCTTGGTCAGCCAGCCGGTGTATTCCTCCTGGTTGTCCTTTTTGCCGAACAGCCAGTTCCACAGCCAGCTGAAAAAGCCGTTCTCGTCGCCCAGGTCGATGCACTGTGCCTCGGCCTCATCCAGGGCACCCTCGTCCAGCGCCTTGCGGATCTGCTCGTCGGTCAACAGCATGGTTCCCTCCGGCGTGCGGCCGGACAGGTCATTCTCTGCGGCGTCCGTTTCCTCCGGGGGTGCCTGCGGGTCCTGTGCGGCCAGCTCCGGCGTTTCCTGCTGCAGGATCACCGGGCTGTTCTCCTGTGCGGTCTCTGCCGTTTCCGTGCTTTCCGTGGTGTCCGGATCTGCGTCCTCCGCGCGGCCCGGCACCAGCGGGTCCGGTTCCTCTGCGGTGTCCTGTGCAGGCTCCGCCGGGTTCTCCGCTGCGGCGGGCTCTTCGCCCTGCTCTGCGGTCGTCTCAGACTCCGCGGTCTGTGCGGCAGGCTGCTCGGCGGCTTCCGGCTGTGCCTGTGCCGTGGGTCCTTCCGCCGTCCGGGGCTCTTCCGTGCTGTCCGCAGCGCATTCTTCCGAAGAAGCCGCCGCCTCGGTCTGTTTCTTCCCGAAGAGCTTTGTTTTCTGCTCCGGTTCCGTCTCGCTCTGCTGCCGGACGATGGGCTGCACCGTCACAGCCCCCTGCAGGTCGGCCAGATTCATGGCCGCCCCCAGACCGCCGACGGCCAGCACCATGGCCATGGTAAAAACAGCCGCAGCCTTGCCCCAGCCGCGTGCCGAAAATCTGTTGTTCCAAATTCGTTTCATGCCGTACTTCTTCGCCTCCGGATCCCTGTTTTGGTTATAGTCTGCCGCCGCAAAAGCGGACGGCCATTCATGCATTTTCACACAGGTTCAGTATACACCCGATGCCGTCCCGCCGTCAATCGGCTGGACTTTGCCGCCGCGCACGGGCAGGCCTGCGTCCGCACACCCGAAAAATGCTTCAAAAGGGATACGTTTCGCTGGGGCAAAACATTGCACAAAGCCGAAATTTCCTGTTCTTGCCGCCCGAAATCCCGTTTTTTCTTGCTGTCTTGACAGGTGTATGGTATTATACTTGACATGCAGTTTCTCTGCGGCGTACCGCGCCGCAGACCGGAAAGGTTGGTTATTTATGGAAAATGTGAAAGATTTTTTAAAGCGCAAGGACATCGTCATTTCTCCGCAGCGCTACCTCATTGAAGCACTGGGCGCCATGGCACAGGGCCTGTTCGCCAGTCTGCTCATCGGCACCATCATCAAGACGCTGGGCCAACAGACCGGGCTGGAGATGCTGGTGGATCTGGGCGGCTACGCTACGGCCATGAGCGGCCCGGCCATGGCCTGCGCCATCGGCTGGGCACTCCACTGCCCGCCGCTGGTGCTGTTCAGTCTGATCACGGTGGGCTACTCGGCCAACGCCCTGGGCGGGGCCGGCGGCCCGCTGGCCGTGCTGATCATTGCCATCGTGGCCGCTGAACTGGGCAAGGCCGTGAGCAAGGAGACCAAGGTGGACATCCTGGTCACCCCGCTGGTGACCATCTTTGTGGGCGTCGGTCTGTCCATGCTCATCGCTGCCCCCATCGGCGCAGCCGCCAGCCAGGTGGGCACCCTGATCATGTGGGCCACCGAACAGGCACCCTTCCTCATGGG
>OHQQ01001611.1_pt1 | contig 9642 bp, 5 predicted proteins | sample 1578211 | NCBI WGS metagenome assembly OHQQ01 (sample SAMEA3879539, study PRJEB24766) | human gut metagenome | biome: human-associated habitat; feature: feces | place: USA | collected 1985/1987
CGAATGAAATAGGGCCCACCATTTGGTGGGCTTTTTTTGTTTGCCAAACATCAGAAATGAATTTACACCAACAGGAATTTAAGTTCTGGACCAGAGAGAAACTTTCATTTGCAATGTTATGAGATGCCAACCCAGGTCGTACACTAACAGGTACGCGAGGTCTCATATGTATCAGAGGTTCGGTAGTATAGTGAACCTGTAAAAATCGAAATCACACCAACAGGAACGTGCGTTCCAGACAGGGAATGAATAGTACTCTGTCCACTGCCAAAAGCAGCGGCAACAAGGCTCTAACAATTAAGATTGGATTTATACCAACAGGGATGTGAGTTCTTGACGGCTTGTATAGAATATCAAAAGAAGCAGTCTCCAAAGTTCGCGTTGACATTTAGCTAAAGCATGTTATAATTGAGTTATTGAAATTGTGGGTGTTGACATTTTGTGCGATTTGTATATTCAAGCAGAGCTCGTAATTGAGCCTTACAAGACAAAAATCACGCTGTCAGGTCAAGCACCACGTTAAGACTAAAATTACAATAACAGGTACTCGAGTAACTCAACTCTTGAGTAATGAGGTGCGTAACATGCCAGCGAAAGTCATCACAGTCGCGATTGAAAAGGGCGGAACAGGGAAGACCGTCACCGCTTCGAACCTAGCATATCTGATGGGGGAAGATGGAAAGAAAGTGCTGTGCATTGACACAGACCCCCAAGGCAATTTGACCAGTGCTCTCAGTGATGGGAAAGGTGAAATCACAGAGGGTCTGTATGAAGGACACGCACTCTATGATATGTTCAGCGGCTTCCGGTATACGAAAACCCGCGATTTCATTGTCCCGACCGAGTATGGTGATAATGTGGATATGATTCCCGGAAGTGCTCAAACGCCGAAAATCAATCAGAGATTAGCTGACTTGTTTGATGATGCGAATATCCTGGCCAAAAGTGGAGCCATGAAACGCATTGATAAGATGTCGGACTTCCTGTTTTATTTCTTGGAGCAGGTGTTGGACGATTATGACTACATAATTATCGATACGCAGCCGACCCGTGACTCATTGCTGCTTACCAATGCAATTAGTGCAGCCGATTATATTCTGATTCCCATGATGTGTGATGCAAACTCCCGTGGGTCTGCTTTCAGAACGTTCGCACTGTGCAATGAGCTGTGCAATGCGCCGGGGAGCCGAATCAAAGGTGTGGGTGTTCTCTTGACAGCGGTGAATAAAAAGGCGAAAGCTGCAAGGCTGATTCGTACACAGTGTCAGGATGTTTTGGGTCCTGCTCTGTTTGAGCATGAAATCCCGAACAGCATCAGTGTCGGTATGTCTGTTACTAATTATCAGCCAGTGTGTTTCTATGCAGCAAAGCAGCCTGTATCGATTGCATATCAGCAGGTTTATAAAGAATTGATGAAGCGTTTGGCAAAGCTGGAGGTGAAGTGAAATGGCATTGACAAAGAAGAAGGGGCCTGTAACCACACCCAAGTTGCCTAATATTGAAGCTTTGAAGAAAGTAAACAACAATAACGCCGGTGCATTTTATAACGACTTACTCAATGCAAAGCACAAGATAGAATACGAGAGCCGCGACATATCCCTCTTTAATATCCGAACAAACCCTGATAATGAAATATTCCGTGAAATAGATGACGATGAAGATATTCGGATTCTTGCGGATGATATCAAGCGCAACGGCCTGTTGCATAACCTGGTCATGTTCCCATCCACAGAAGAGGGGAGAGAAGTCTATGTTCTTCTTTCCGGTGAAAGAAGATATCGAGCTCTCAAGCTGCTTGTTGAAGAAGGGGATACGTCCTGGCAGATTGTTCGGAACTGCAATATCATTACGACAGAGCTTTCCGATAACGAAAAGAAGGTATTGCTTTACAGCGCAAACCTGCAGGTGCGTGGTGGCCTAAATGATGAGGCAGTTCGCAGAAAGGCTGTATCAGAGTTTATCGAATGTCTCCAGAAAGAACCCTATAATATGAATAGGGTAGACGCTCTGAAAGCAATCAAGAGCGTGAGTTCTGTAAACCCGAAAACCATCGACAGAGATGCACGGCTCGAAGATAAACTGAAGGGTAGCCTGAAAGAGCTTCTCGACGCAAAATTCCTGAGCCGAAGCGAGTGTGAAAGCTATCTGCGATTCGATGATGAGAAGCAGGAAGAGATTGGCCAAAAGTATCAAGAGCTCAATGCAGTGGATTGTCACGGCGATACCGGGGAAGAAGCAGGGAAGAACCACATCGAAGTGATGCGCGATACGCTTCACGATACGTTCCGGGAATACCTGTTCAGTGCCTTGCAGCAGCGTACCAGAGCAGAGCACGAAGAAACCTATAAGAAATCCATCGAGTATTTTGACAGTGAATTACAGGAGCTCAAAAAGAAAGCCGAAGAGTTCGGAATTATCAAAGAGTGCAATACCCCGGAAGAAGTAGCAGAAGCGGTGGAATATGTGCTGACGCAGCGTGAAGGTATTGTAATCCCGGAACTGGTATTAAGACCGCAGTTTCACCGGATCCGTAAAAAGAAATGATTTCAGCGGAACATAAAATAAACCTTTTATAAAAAAGAGGAACGTCTGTATCCGTCAATCTGTACAGTTTTTGATGGAAAAGCCGTCAGTTTGACGAAAAGATGGAAAAGATGCACAGAGCACTGTGACATCCTACAAGAAAAAACAAAATTCTTTGTGTAGGAGGCATATGGTGCTTTTTGCATCTTTTTTGTATAGTATAGTTATCAAATAACGAAACACAAATATCAGGAGGTATTTAGACCAATGGCAAGTTTATCATTAAAAAACATTTGCAAAGTTTATCCAAACGGTTTTGAGGCTGTTAAGGATTTCAACCTTGAAGTAGAAGATCAGGAGTTCATCATTTTCGTAGGACCATCCGGATGTGGTAAATCTACTACACTTCGTATGATCGCCGGACTTGAGGAGATTTCCTCTGGTGAGTTCTATATCGACGGAAAGCTCATGAACGATGTTGAGCCAAAAGACAGAGATATCGCAATGGTATTCCAGAACTACGCTCTGTATCCTCATATGACCGTTTTCGATAACATGGCATTCGGATTAAAATTAAGAAAAGTTCCTAAGGATGAAATCAAGAGAAAAGTTGAAGAAGCAGCTAAGATTCTTGACCTTGAGAAATTATTAGACCGTAAACCAAAGGCTTTATCCGGTGGACAGAGACAGCGTGTTGCTATGGGACGTGCCATCGTTCGTAATCCTAAGGTATTCCTTATGGATGAGCCGTTATCCAACCTGGATGCAAAACTTCGTGTACAGATGCGTTCTGAGATCGCTTCTTTACATAACAGATTAAAAGCAACTATCATCTATGTAACACATGATCAGACCGAGGCTATGACACTTGGTACCAGAATCGTTGTATTAAAAGATGGTGTTATCATGCAGGTTGATTCTCCGCAGAAATTATACAATGAGCCGAACAACTTATTCGTTGCAGGATTCATTGGTTCTCCGCAGATGAACTTCATCGATACAAAATGTAAAGTTGAGGGAGACAAAGTTTCTCTTACATTCGATAACACAACAATCGTATTACCACCAGCAAAAGCAAAGAAACTTGCAGATGCAGGATGCAACGGAAAGACAGTTGTTATGGGTATCAGACCAGAGGATATTGGAGATTCCGAGATTGAGATCGAAGCACACCAAGATTGCGCATTCGAGGCTGATGTAACAGGATACGAGTTATTAGGTTCTGAGGTATTATTATACTTCAAAGTAGCAGGCACAAGCATGACTGCAAAAGTTGATTCCAGAACAACAGCACGTATGGGAGATCACATCAAACTTGCTATTGATCCTGAGAAGATTCATGTTTTCGACAAAGAAACAGAATTGACAATTACCAACTAATTCGGTAAAATTAAACAGAACATCATTTAAAATAAAACTGGGTACAGTGATGTACCCAGTTTTTGTTCGTCAGTAAGGATGAAATTATAGATCGGATGATGGGTGGAACTAGACGAAGGGGAGATATCGGAAAGGAAACAGATTATGATTTCAAACCATAAAATACAGACAGCACTTGATGAGATAAAGGATATATCGAGAATTGATCTTGCACTTTACACGGAAAAAGGAAAGCCGGTTGCAGCAACATTTGAGCCGGAGGGAGATTTAGAAGGTGCAATCACATCTTTTGCAGATTCCATGGCTGAGAGCCAGATGCTCTCAGGATATCATTTTTTTAAGGTGATCGCTGATGGAGAGATAGAATATATTCTGCTGACCAAATCACAGGCGGAGGATGCTTATATGGTGGGACGCCTTGCAGTCTGCCAGATCAGAAACCTTGCGGCTGCCTATATGGAGCAGTTTGACCGCAACAATTTCATGCAGAATATCCTGCTTGGAAATATGTTGGTCGTAGATATGTACAATAAGGCACAGAAACTTCACATCGAGCAGGCGGAGCGCGTGGTCTTTGTGATCGATTTAGAAGATAAAAAGGATTCCACCGCAGTGGAGCTTGTGAAAAATCTCTTTGCAACCAAGATGCGCGATTATGTGACCGAAGTGGACGAGCAGAGCATCGTCCTGATTAAGGACGTGCGCGACATTAAGAGTGAAGATGAATTACAGAAATTGGCCGATATGATCGTGGACAATATGCATACCGAGGCAATGGTGCGCGTGAGGGTCGGTTACGGTAATCAGGTGAATAATCTGCCGGATATTGCAAAATCCTATCAGGAGGCAAAGATGGCGCTTGAGGTTGGAAAGATTTTCTATGCAGAAAAAGAGACGATCGCATATCGTTATCTTGGTATCGGGCGTCTGATCTACCAGCTTCCGATGAGTCTCTGTGAGATGTTTATTCATGAGGTGTTTGGGGATGAGATCCCAGATATTTTTAATGAAGAGACAACGACGACGATTCAGAAGTTTTTTGAAAACAATCTGAACATTTCAGAGACAGCCAGACAGCTTTATGTGCACAGAAATACTTTAGTGTACCGTCTGGAGCGATTAGAGAAAATCATTGGACTTGATATCCGTAAATTTGACGATGCGATGACGTTTAAACTTGCACTGATGGTTATTTCTCATATGCGGTATGCGAGACGTCAGGATACGGATCAGAGATAGCAATTCAGTATAAAAGTAATAGATTTAGCAGGAAAGGGAAGAAAGAAATGGCAAAAACAGGCGGCTATGACGAGAGCAGTATTTCCGTTCTCGAAGGGCTTGAGGCGGTAAGAAAAAGACCGGGAATGTATATCGGCAGTGTTTCGCGCAAAGGATTGAATCACCTGATCTACGAGATTGTGGACAATGCGGTGGATGAGCATCTTGCGGGAGCCTGTGATACGATCCGTGTAACATTAGAAGCGGATGGATCCTGTACCGTGGAGGATAACGGACGAGGCGTTCCGGTCGGCATGCATGCAAAGGGAGTTTCAGCTGCGCGTATTGTTTATACGACGCTGCATGCAGGAGGAAAGTTTGATGATTCCGCTTATAAGACCAGTGGAGGACTGCATGGAGTAGGTTCGTCTGTTGTAAATGCATTGTCGACACATATGGATGTATGGATCAGCAGGGATGGTTACATTCATCACGATGGTTATGAGCGTGGTATTCCGGTGGTGGAACTGGAAAACGGGCTTCTTCCGACCATTGGAAAAACGAAAAAAACCGGTACGAAGGTCAATTTTCTTCCGGATCCTGAGATTTTTGAAAAGACCAGATTCAAAGAGGACGAAGTAAAAAGCCGTATGCATGAGACAGCATACTTGAACCCGGCACTGACGATTATTTATGAGGATAAACGTGGACCGGAAGTGGAACATATTGTATATCATGAGGAAGAGGGTATCATTGGTTTTGTCAAGGATCTGAACAAAAAGAACGAGGTGCTTCACGATGTGGTGTACTTTAAGGGCGAGCAGGACGGAATCACGGTTGAGGCAGCATTCCAGTATACCAATGAGTTCCATGAGAATATTTTAGGATTCTGCAACAATATTTTTAATGCGGAGGGTGGTACGCATATCACGGGATTTAAGACGGTGTTTACCACAGTCATCAATTCCTATGCGAGAGAACTTGGCATTTTAAAGGAAAAGGATTCTAATTTTACGGGAGCGGATGTCCGTAATGGTATGACGGCGATCGTTTCCATCAAACACCCGGATCCACGTTTTGAGGGACAGACCAAGACGAAACTGGACAATCAGGATGCATCGCGTGTCACGGCAAAAGTGACCGGGGATGAGATACAGCTTTATTTTGACAAAAATTTAGAGGTATTAAAGACCGTGATCTCCTGCGCGGAGAAAGCGGCAAAGATCCGCAAGACCGAGGAGCGTGCAAAGACGAATCTTCTGACAAAACAGAAATTCTCTTTTGATTCCAACGGAAAGCTTGCAAACTGTGAGAGCAGGGACGCGTCGATCTGTGAGATATTTATCGTCGAGGGAGATTCCGCGGGAGGTTCTGCAAAGACGGCGCGTGACCGTAATTTTCAGGCAATCCTGCCGATCCGTGGTAAGATTTTAAATGTTGAGAAAGCAAGTATTGACAAGGTGCTTGCAAATGCAGAGATCAAGACAATGATCAATGCATTTGGATGTGGTTTTTCCGAAGGATACGGCAATGATTTTGACATCACGAAACTGCGCTATGACAAGATCATCATCATGGCAGATGCCGACGTCGATGGAGCACATATTTCCACACTGCTTCTGACACTGTTTTATCGTTTTATGCCGGAATTGATCTATGAGGGACATGTCTATGTGGCAATGCCGCCATTGTACAAAGCGATCCCGTCTAAAGGGGAAGAAGAATACCTTTACGACGATGCGGCATTGGAACGTTACCGCAGGAACCATAAGAGCAATTTTACTCTGCAGCGTTACAAAGGTCTCGGTGAGATGGATGCGGAACAGCTCTGGGAGACGACCTTGAACCCGGAAACGAGGATCTTAAAACGCATCGAGATCGAAGATGGACGTATGGCGTCCGATATCACGGAACTTTTGATGGGAAATGATGTGCCGCCGCGCAAGATGTTTATTTATGAACATGCAAAAGACGCAGCACTTGATATCTGATAGAGATGTGGGTGTTACTGAAACGACTGGCAGGGAGCAGACAGTAACATGCGGGCAGGAAGCGGGCAGTGCCAGCTGACTTGTGATGCCCTGAAAAACGGACAGAAATGGAGTATGATATGAATCAGGAAGAACAGATTATCCGCACCGAGTATTCGGAACTGATGCAGAAATCTTATATTGATTATGCCATGAGCGTTATCATTGCGCGTGCACTTCCGGACGTGAGGGATGGTTTAAAACCGGTGCAGCGAAGAACGCTTTATGATATGTATGAACTTGGCATCCGCTATGACAAGCCGTACCGTAAGTGTGCGCGTATTGTCGGTGATACGATGGGTAAATATCATCCGCACGGTGACAGTTCTATCTATGATGCGCTCGTCGTGATGGCGCAGGATTTCAAAAAAGGACTGCCGCTTGTGGATGGACACGGTAATTTTGGTTCCATCGAGGGAGATGGCGCCGCAGCAATGCGTTATACTGAGGCGCGTTTACAGAAGATTACACAGGAAGCCTATTTGGCGGACTTAGATAAAGATGTCGTAAACTTTGTCCCGAACTTTGATGAGACGGAAAAAGAGCCGGAGGTGCTCCCTGTCAAAGTTCCAAACCTGCTTTTAAACGGTGCAGAGGGAATCGCCGTCGGTATGACGACCAGTATCCCGCCGCACAATTTTGGCGAGGTCATTGACGGTGTGATCGCATATATGAAAGACCCGGACATCAATACCGAGCAGATGATGCAGTATATTCCGGGACCTGATTTTCCGACTGGTGGTATCGTTGCAAATAAGGATGAACTGTTAGCCGTTTATTCAACCGGTATGGGAAAAATCAAGATCCGCGGTAAAGTTGAAGTTGAAAAGGGAAAAGGCGGAAAAGACCGTCTTGTGATCACAGAGATCCCGTACACCATGATCGGTGCCAATATCGGAAAATTCTTAAACGATATCTACAGCCTTGTTGAGACAAAGAAAACTTCCGATATCGTTGATATCACAAACCAGTCCTCAAAAGAGGGAATACGCATCGTTCTGGAGCTGAAAAAGGGTGCAGATGTCGAAAATTTAAAAAATCTTCTCTACAAGAAAACAAAACTGGAAGATACCTTTGGCGTTAACATGTTAGCGGTAGCGGACGGAAAACCGGAAACTATGGGAATCGTGCCGATCATCCGGCATCATGTGAATTTCCAGTATGAGCTTGCAACACGCAAATATCAGACGCTTCTTGCAAAAGAGCGCGACAAAAAGGAAATTCAGGAAGGTCTGATCAAGGCAACGGATGTCATTGACCTGATCATTGAGATCCTGCGCGGAAGTAAAAATGTGAAGGATGCGAGAGCCTGCTTAACCGACGGTATCACAGATAACATCAATTTTAAATCCGAACAGTCAAAACGAGACGCTGCAAAACTTCGTTTTACGGAGAGACAGACCACGGCGATTCTTGAGATGCGTCTGCAGAAATTAATCGGACTCGAACTCGAAGCACTCTTAAAAGATCATGATGAGACCTTGAAAAATATCGCAAAATATGAGGATATTTTGGGAAGCCGCGCGGCTATGGCGAAAGTCATCATCAAAGAATTGGAGAGTTTTAAGAAAGAGTACGCAAAACCGAGAAAAACGGTGATCGATAACTTAGAGGAAGCGGTCGTTGAGGAGAAGAAGATCGAGGAGATGGATGTTGTATTCTTAATGGATCGTTTTGGATACGCAAAAACCGTGGATGTCGCAACGTATGAGAGAAATAAGGAGGCGGCAAACACAGAAAACCGCTATATCCTGACCTGCAAAAATACGGACAAGATCTGCATTTTTACCAATAAGGGACAGATGCATCTGTTAAAGGTGTTAGATCTTCCTTACGGTAAATTCCGAGACAAGGGAACGCCGATCGATAACCTGAGTAATTATAACAGCAGCGAGGAAAATTTTGTCTACATCACGAACCTTGCGGCAATCAGCCATTCCCAGGTGTTGTTTGGAACAAAATCTGCTATGCTTAAAGTCGTGGATGGAAGTGAGTTTGACGTTGCAAAACGAACCACGGCTGCGACAAAATTAAATGAGGGCGATGAGCTGATCTTTGTACAGGCACTTGCACTTGAGGAGACGCTCGTGATGCAGTCCGAAAAAGACTTTTTCCTACGGATCGACATTTCCAGTATCCCGGAAAAGAAAAAGGGAGCAGTCGGTGTGCGCGGCATGAAATTAGGTGCCGGGGACGCGCTTGCGGCGATCTATCTTCTGAATGCGGAAGATATAGTAAATATTGACAAGGGTTCATCGCATGGTGCACTTAACAAGAAGTTTGATGGAATAACATATGATGGTGAGTATAGCGACTGGGACGATTATCCACATTCACTTATAGAATATTCTACACAGGGTGGACAGACTGATGATTCGGAGGCTGCTTTATATGCATCTGACGGACATTTGTACGGTCATGTAAAATCACTTCTTCATAAGACAACTGAGGGGAAAAATGAGTTTATGCCGTTTGCGGTAAGGGCTAATAA
>OHQQ01001643.1_pt1 | contig 9402 bp, 6 predicted proteins | sample 1578211 | NCBI WGS metagenome assembly OHQQ01 (sample SAMEA3879539, study PRJEB24766) | human gut metagenome | biome: human-associated habitat; feature: feces | place: USA | collected 1985/1987
GCGCCAACGCGGCGCAGACGAATCTTAACTGCCATGGTAAATATCCTCCAAAAATTGTTTTGTGCGGCCCTTGCGGGCGCATGTTGATTATATTGTACAAACCCGCAAGGGGGTTGTATCACAAAAATTATTTCAGTCCGCGGAAGGCATTGGGGTTGCCCATCATGCCGCCCAGGCGGCGGGCAAAGCCCTTGGGGCTTTTCTTGAACTGCTTCATCATCTTCTGCATCATTTCAAACTGCTTGAGCAGCTTGTTCACGTCGGCCACGGTGGTACCGCTGCCGGCCGCGATGCGGCGCTTGCGCTTGGGGTTGATGATGGAGGGCTTCTCGCGTTCTTCCTTGGTCATGGAATAGATCATGGCCTCGATGCGGTCGAACGCCTTTTCATCGACCTGACTGGGATCGATGCCGCTGCCGCCGGGCAGCATGCTCAGCATCGCGCCTGCACCGCCCATCTTGCGGATCTGTGCGAACTGGTCCAGCATGTCGTTCATGTCGAACTTGTTCTCCATCATCCGCTTGGCGGTCTCTTCGGCAGCCTTTTCGTCGGCTGTCTCCTGTGCGCGCTCGATCAGGCTCAGCACATCGCCCATGCCCAGAATGCGGCTTGCCATGCGGTCCGGGTGGAACACATCCAGATCGTCCAGCTTTTCGCCGGTGCCCTGGAACTTGATGGGCTTCCCGGTGACGGCCAGCACCGAAAGTGCCGCACCGCCGCGGGTATCGCCGTCGGTCTTGGTGAGGATGATGCCGTCGATGCTCACCTTCTCGTTGAAGGTCTTGGCAACGTTCACGGCATCCTGACCAGCCATGGCATCCACCACCAGCAGGGTCTCGTCCACAGGAACGGCTTCCTTGATATCCACCAGCTCCTGCATGAGCACATCGTCGATCTGCAGACGGCCGGCGGTATCCAGGATCACGATATCATTGCCGTAATCCTTGGCGTGTGCCAGCGCCTTCTTTGCAATTTCCGGCGGCTTTGCGCCCGGCAGGGTGAACACCGGTGCGCCCGCCTGTTTACCCACCACCTGCAGCTGATCGATGGCCGCAGGGCGGTAAATATCGCAGGCCACCAGCATGGGGCGGCGGCCCTGTTTGATAAAGTACTTTGCCAGCTTTGCGGCGTGGGTAGTTTTACCGTTGCCCTGCAGGCCGCAGAGCATGATGATCGTCTGGCCCTTGTTCTTGATGTTCAGGCGGGCCGCTTCGCTGCCGCCCATCAGGGCAACCAGCTCTTCGTTGACGATCTTGACCACCTGCTGTGCCGGGGTCAGGCTTTCCATGACCTCCTGACCCATGGCGCGCTCGGACACCTTTGCACAGAAGTCCTTGGCAACCTTATAGTTGACATCGGCTTCCAGCAGGGCCATGCGCACCTCACGCATCGCGGCCTTGATATCTGCCTCGGTCAGCTTGCCGTGACCGCGCAGCTTTTTGAACACACCGGCAAGGCGGTCGGTAAGGGATTCAAATGCCATTGTACGGTGCTCCTTTCACAGGTTTCAGCTCTCGTTTGCTTCGTCGATGGAGCGGATGAGCTTTAACATTTTGGTCAGCTGGTATTCGTACTCGGTGGTGGTCAGGCCCTGCGGGCCGGTGCACTCGAACCGTGCATCGATCACCATTTGCTCCAGCTCTTCCAGCTTCTGCTGCACGCGGCGGTAACGCGCCGCAAAGCCGACCTTTTCCTCCAGCTCCTTCAGCGCATTCTCGCCATGCTTGATGGCATCCCGCGCACCCTGACGGGTGATGCCGAAGTTCTCGCCGATCTCGCTCAGCGAAAGGTCATCGTTGTAATACTGGCGCAGCATTTCGCGCTGTTTCTCGGTGAGCACCTCACCGTAAAAGTCCAGCAGATAGCCCATTTCCAGATCTTTTGCCATCCTCTGATCCCCCGGTTTTGTGCCTGTACTTTCGAGAAGTGATGTAAAGTTCATTTGCTTTACGGATGAAGTATAGCAGATGCACCGCATCCTGTCAAGAGCCTTTCGGAGATTTTTCCAGAAAATCCGCCAAAAATTCGCCGTTTTTGCTAAAACGTATCTTGACGCGCGCAGTCCTTTTGCGTTAGGATAATATTGTTGTATCCCATGAAAGGAGGGTCTTCGTGCCGATCTACCCCAATTTTTACCAGACGCTCAGCGCCTGCCCCATCGTGGAGCTGCGCGGCTATGCTGCCGCCTGCGGGCTGAAGGGACGGCTGTATGCCTATCTGGACTTTGCAGGCCCCACCGGCACGGCCCGGGACGGCCTTGCCGAAGGGATGCTGGCCCTTGCCATTGAAAAAAAGAAGCTGATCTCCGGTCAGCCCATCATTGAAGCGGCCTCCGGCCCGTTTGCCGCTGCGCTCACGCTGGCGGGCCTGACCGCCGGTCACCCGGTGGTTCTGGTGATGCCGGAGGATGCCCCCGCCCTGCGGCAGGAGACCCTGCTGCGGCTGGGTGCGCAGATCCGCCACAGCCCGGCCCGCAGCGGTGTGAACGGTGCCCGCCGTCTGGCGGCACAGACCGCCGCCGCCAACGGCTGGTACTACATGGACTGGCTTGCCAACGATGATAACCCGGAGTACCACCGCCGCGTTACCGGCCCTGCCATTGTGCAGAGCATCGCGCGGGAGGGCAAAAGCGCCGTGGACGCTATCGTGATCGGCGTGGGCAGCGGCGGCACCGTGACCGGCGTGGGCGAGACCATCAAGGCATGGACGAACGATGTGCGCATCGCCGCCGTGGAGCCTTACGAATCGCAGGCGCTGGGCGGCGGCCTGACCGGCCCCCACGGCATCAGCGATCTGGGCTACGGCTTTGTGCCGGAAAACTTCAACGCCTATGTGGTGGACAACGTGGTGGCGGTGAACACCACCGACGCGCAGCGGGCCGCGCAAAAGGTGCTGCGCACCGATGCCATCCCGGCTTCGGTGGCATCCGGTGCCGTTTTGCAGGCGGCCGCACAGCTCATCCATGTAGGTGCCAGCCGCTCTGCCCTTGCCATCCTGCCCGGACGGCAGATCGTAAATACATTATAAGGAGAAATCATAGAGTTCCCATGACAAACGACATGACAAAGGGAGCCATTACTCCGCTCCTGATCCGTTTTACCATTCCGCTGGTACTTGGCAACCTGTTCCAGCTCACCTACAACGCCGCCGACAGCATCATCGTGGGCAAGTTCGTGGGCGAGGAAGCTCTTGCCGCCGTCGGCACTTCCAACCCGCTCATGACTCTGGCCATCCTGTTTATCAACGGCATGTGTCTGGGTGCCGGCATTCTGGTCAGTACCGCATTCGGTGCCGGTAATACCCAGCTGATGGAGCATCAGGTGTCCACCACCGCCATTGCAGGCACCGTGTTCTCGCTGGCATTCTCGGCGCTGTGCGTCATTCTGGCCACGCCCCTGCTGCAGCTGATGCAGGTGCCCGCCGATATCCTGCCCATTGCGGTCAGCTACCTGCGCATCGTGTTTGCAGGCCTGATCTTCACCTTCTTCTATAACTTTCTTGCCGCCACCATGCGTGCACTGGGCGACAGCAAGAGTGCCCTGTATTTCCTGATGATCAGCTCTGTGCTGAACATCGGCGGCGACCTGTTTTTTGTGCAGGTGCTGAGCTGGGGCAGCAACGGCTGCGCCCTTTCCACCGTGGTCAGCGAAGCACTGTGCTGCGTGCTGTGCGTACTGTACATCCGCTGGAAGGTGCCCATCCTGCAGTTGGGCAGGCGCTGGCTGGTATTTGACGGCAGTCTGCTGCGCAAAACAGTCAGTTATGGCTGGGCCAGCGCCATGCAGCAGGCCACCGTGCAGCTGGGCAAGATCGCGGTGCAGGCCATCGTGAACACCATGGGTGTCAACGCTATGGCTGCCTTTACCGCTGCTTCCCGCATTGACGACTTTGCCTATACCCCGCAGCAGAACATCGGCCACGCCATGACCACCCTCATGGCGCAGAACCGGGGTGCCGGCAAGCACGACCGTGTGAAGCAGGGCTTCCACTGCGGTATGCGCATCGAGGCCGCTTACGGCGTGCTGATCGCCGTTGTATGCTTTGCCGGTGCGCCCTTTATCATGAAGCTGTTCGTCACCGACCCGGAGGTCGTCCATCTGGGCGTGCGCTTCCTGCGCACGGTTTCCCTGTTCTACCTGATGCCCGCAGCCACCAACGGCATTCAGGGCTTCTTCCGCGGCATTGGCGATCTGAAGGTCACGCTGGTGTCCAGCACCATCAACATGGTGTTCCGTGTGGCGGCAGCTGCGGTGTTCGTGCTGGTGTGGAAAATGGAGATCGAAGCTCTGCCTTACAGCTATGCGGTGGGCTGGGTCGTCATGCTGCTCTACGAGCTGCCCATGCTGGTTCGGTATCTGCGCAGCCATGGAGACGAATTATAATCGTTTTATTTGATTTGTGATACGAAAAAGGCTCTGCATCGCAAGGATGCAGAGCCTTTTTCGTATTAAACTTACTTGCGGCTTGCCAGCAGATTCTCGATCTTCTTCAGCGGATCGATGATGCTGGAAACAGACATGTCATGGTTCAGTGCCACCACAAAGTATGCAGCGTACTTGGAAACATCCACATCCACATACCAGTCGCGGGTGAGCAGCTCAGGCATCCGGTAGGTCAGGTTGGTGCCCACAACATAGGTCAGCTTGCCCTCGGCCACAGCCTTGTCGAACTTGTCCAGACCGCTGGTGAACAGGGGGAAGGTGGCGTTGGCGATGATGTTGGCAGCGCCGCGTTCCTTCAGGTTGCTGGCGACCTCCAGCATGCTCTCGCCGGAAGCAATGATATCGTCCGCGATAAAGACGGTCTTGCCTTCCACGCTCTCGCCCAGATACTCGTGGGCAACGATGGGGTTGCGGCCATTCACCACGCGGGTGTAGTCGCGGCGCTTGTAGAACATGCCCAGATTGCAGCCCAGCACGCTGGAGAAGTACATATTGCGGTTCATCGCGCCCTCGTCCGGGCTGACCACGGTAAACTTGCTCTTATCAAAGGACAGGTCCGGGTCCTTCTTCAGCAGGCTCTTCAGCACCTGATAGGTGGGCATTGCGTTATCAAAGCTCATCAGCGGCACAGCGTTCTGCACGCGGGGGTCATGAGCATCAAAGGTGATGATGTTGCGCACACCCATGGTCTGCAGCTCCTGCAGGGCCACAGCGCAGTCCAGACTTTCGCGCACCACACGGCGATGCTGACGGCCACCGTACAGGCTGGGCATAATGACCGACACACGGTGTGCCTTGCCGGCCACTGCCTGGATCAGGCGCTTCAGGTTGGCGAAGTGATCGTCCGGAGACATGTGGTTCTCGTAGTTGAACAGCTTGTAAGTCACGCTGTAGTTGCCGGGATCGACCACGATGAAGATATCGTCGCCGCGCACCGACTCCTTCACCAGACCCTTGGCATCGCCACTCTGGAAGCGGGGGCAGTCGCAAGGAATAATGAAGGTCTCTTTGTCAATTCCGGCAGCCTTGGCCCAACGGACCAGATGCTTGTCGATCAGGCCGGTCAGCTCCTCCGCACCGGGGCAGGAGATCAGCCGCATATCTGCCACGCTGGGCTGTTCAAAGAACGACTTCGGGGAAATTTCAATAGACATAGTCATAACTCCTTATTGCTGTTTACGATCCGTATCATGCACACAAGAGCGCATATCTGGTTTTATTTTATCACATTTCGTCGATTCTGCCATATCAATTTGTTTCATGTCAGGATTTTCTGCGCCTTGCACAGCTGTTTTTCGGTTTTTCGGCACAGTCTGTGTGTTTTTTACAAAAAGCACACTTTTCCTTTGCTTTGGTCGCAGCCGCCCCGCGCAAAAGGCGCTGCCGCACAAAAATGCGGCAGCGCCTTTTGGATGTCTGTCAGTCAGTATCGTGGGTTCATGCGTTCGTGCTCTGCTGCTCGTTCAGCAGTTTTTCCAGCTTGTACCACTTGACCAGCGACTGGGGACGGAACACATAGTCATAGGGTTTAAATTTGACCGTCTGGGTACCGTCGGAGTTGGTACGGGCAAAGTCCTTCATCAGGTCCTGCTCCACGCACCAGCGGGCGGCGGCCTGTGCGTCGGTGTCGTCCTCGTCAATGTCGGGGTACAGCTCGGTGCTCACCGGGGCCGGGCAGTCGGCGCGCTTCCACAGAGCCATTGCCAGCTCGATGCGGTTGGCGGGCACAAAGCCAAAGGTGCTCTCCAGCCACAGGCGGGTGCCCAGCAGGTAGCCCGCACCGCCCAGCAGAGCGCCGGCAACCACGACGCCTGCGCCGCCGTCGCCGGAGCCGCCATCGCCAGAGGAGCCACCGTCCGGGGTGGTGATCTCTTCCCACTGAGCGGTCAGTGTGATATCACCCGTCTGCGGCAGGTCCGTGATCTCAGAGATCTTTGTACCGGCAGAGTACACGGAACTGCCCTCATTGATCTTCCAGCCCAGGAACTGATAGCCCTCCCGAACCGGTGCCTTTGCAAGGGCATCGCTGGTCCCGCGGAGCTTTCTATCATACTCATCCGCTGCGGCATCTTCAGGCTTTGTACCGCCGTTCAGATCATAAACAAGCGTATAGCCGTACTCAATGGTGGTTTTCTCCCAGTTGCAATAGCCGCACTTTTCTGTCACTTCGCGTTCCGGGGGGGTCTTTGTCATATCCCAATCGCCGGGCGTCACTGTGACCTTGCCATCCTTTACGCCATCGCTGTACTTGTGCGTTTTCAGCTCGCCCTTCGGTTCGCCATCTTTTTTACCCCACACAAGCTTATTATCAATGTACACTTCGGTGCGTCCGGTGTCACTCCCCGACTTGCCGCCAAAGCCAAACAGCTGCGTGCAGGTCGTATTGTCCCGGGCTGCTGTGACCTGATTGCTGCCCGAGATGTTAAGGATGTACTTAAACGATCCCATGTTGCTGTCGTTGATGTTCAGCGCAGTCTTCTTAGAGTTAAAGAGACTAACTTCACCTTCGCTGGAGTGCACCGTGCAGTCACTGAAGTTGACCGTGATATCGTGATTGCCTGCAGAATAGTCAGTGTAAACGTTGATCACCTTGCCTACACCATTGAACGTACAGTTATTAAAAGTCATGATAGGCGAACAGTACGTCCAGAGTGCGTAGCCCTTATTACCGCCGGCTTCAGCCGTTCCGGGTGCATTGAAGGTCGTATTCGTGAATGTTGCACTGTTATAACCCCAGTAGGCAGTATACCCGTTGATCTTACAGCGATCTACACTTGTTTCATTATTGATATGTGAGAATCCCTGATAGTTACGCTGATACCGGGTAGTAAGCGTCATGTCCTCAAACGTGACCGTATCTGCACCACCAAAGCTGTAATCAGAGCCTTGTTCTTCGTGTCCGGCAGGGGGATCATTTAGCGGGCCGCCGATTTCCAGAGTCGTTATGTCGATTCCTTCGCCCACAAGATGAATTTTAACCCCTGATTTTACAAGCGACCCATTGGGTCCATCGCCTTCATACAGCGTGTAAGTGCCTGCTCCCAGATGAATGGTTATCTCACCATTCGCCGGGACCGACTGTACCGCTTCTTTAAATCTCTCATTATTATTGACTGACACCTCGCCTTCGGTGCTGCCCGCACCGTCTCCCTCTGCCGCAAAAGCCAACATCGGAAGCATCTGAAACATCATGGCAACCGCCAACAACGCTGCTAGGATCCGGTTCTGCTTTTTCTGTTTCACTGTTTGTTCTTCCCTTCTGCTTTCATTTTACGATTGCTGCCTACGATCCGATTCCTGCCCTGTCACCTCCTCTGACGCGTTTACCCCTTTGCATTCAATTTCATATTCTACCCCCCCCCCCCCCCCCGCATATTTTGCAAGAGTTCTACGAAAAATCGTTTCTTTTCATAAAACGCGTCCGGTTTCTTTGGTGATTTAGCAGATTTTATAGCGGTGTTGAACCCTTCTGTTCTCGATGGTCAGATTTCCTTTTGCGAAAAAAAAGTCCCTCTGCCTTTTCAGGCAGAGGGACTTCTCTTCACTTACCTTTTATCCAGAAGGAAAACGTTTTTGTGTTCCGCTTACAGGGCAGCGACCGCAGCCTTCAGGGCATCCACGCGGTCGGTGTTCTCCCACTTCACGCCCAGATCCTCGCGGCCCATGTGACCATAGGCGGCCAGCTTGCGGTAGATGGGCTTGCGCAGGTCAAGATCACGGATGATGGCAGCGGGGGTCAGGTCGAACACCTTCTCCACAGCCTGCTCGATCTTCTCATCCGAGACGGTGCCGGTGCCGAAGGTGTCCACCATGATGGACACAGGCTTTGCCACGCCGATGGCGTAGGCCACCTGCACCTCGCACTGCTTGGCAAGACCTGCAGCCACGATGTTCTTTGCCACCCAGCGGGTCGCATAGGCAGCGCTGCGGTCCACCTTGCTGGGGTCCTTGCCGGAGAAGGCACCGCCGCCGTGACGGGCATAGCCGCCGTAGGTGTCCACGATGATCTTGCGGCCGGTCAGGCCGGTGTCACCCTGCGGGCCGCCCACGACGAAGCGGCCGGTGGGGTTGATATAGTACTTGGTGTTCTCGTCCAGCAGCTCGGCAGGGATGGTGGCCTTGATGACCTTCTCCATCACGTCAGCGCGCAGCTGCTCCATGCTCACGCTGTCGCTGTGCTGGCTGGAGATGACCACAGCATCCACACGCACAGGCTTGTTATTCTCATCGTACTCCACAGTGACCTGGCTCTTGCCATCCGGACGCAGATAGTCCATCTCGCCGTTCTTGCGCACCTCGGTCAGGCGCTTTGCCAGCTTGTGAGCCAGGCTGATGGGCATAGGCATCAGCTCCGGGGTCTCATCGCAGGCATAGCCGAACATCATGCCCTGATCGCCTGCACCGCCCACCTGATCGTTGGTGCCCAGTGCGATGTCGGGGCTCTGGCCGTCGATGTTGGAGATGACGGCACAGGTGTCGGCATCAAAGCCGAACTTTGCGCGGGTGTAGCCAATATCTGCCACCACCTCGCGGACGACCTTCTGGAAGTCCACGTAGCAGTTGGTGGTGATCTCGCCCATGATGTGCACAAGGCCGGTGGATGCACAGGTCTCGCAGGCCACACGGGCATCGGGGTCGTGGGTCAGAATTTCGTCCAGAATGGCATCCGAGATCTGGTCGCAGATCTTGTCGGGATGTCCTTCGGTGACGGACTCAGAAGTAAACAGGTGTCTTGCCATTTGTTTTGCCTCCTAAAGTTTTTACAGCAGGGTGTGTATTTCTTGCTCCAACATTCCGTTCAAGCTTTTTTGCGCGAAAAATAAAAGCGCCCAGAGCCCGAAAGCTCTGAGCGTTGCACTCTTATCTCTCGGTTTCCCGCAGGATTTGGCACCTTGCGCTCACGCGCAGGTTGTCGGGCTTCACAGGGCCTGTCCCCTCAGCCGCTCTTGATAAGTCGGTA
>OHQQ01001645.1_pt1 | contig 9380 bp, 10 predicted proteins | sample 1578211 | NCBI WGS metagenome assembly OHQQ01 (sample SAMEA3879539, study PRJEB24766) | human gut metagenome | biome: human-associated habitat; feature: feces | place: USA | collected 1985/1987
CGCAAAGCCGTCCGGGTCCCGGTACTATGAGTGCTTTTATGCAGCCGCTGCATTCGTCAAAGTCAATATCAATTACACATCCAAGAATTTTGCAGTCACATGTATTTATTACCTGTTTATTGTGCAAATCACATACACGCATGGATAACCGCCTTATGAATATTTGTCAGTATTATTATATTCATAAGGCGGCAGATAGTTGTCAGCCCAGAAAATTACGCATTGATTTTAATGCCATTTTTTCAAGCCGGCTAACCTGTGCCTGTGAAATGCCTATTTCGGCAGCAGTTTCCATCTGTGTTTTACATTCAAAAAAACGCATTGTTATAATTTTTTTCTCGCGTGGGGAGAGTTTTTCAACTGCTTCTTTAAGAGAAATCCGGCTGACCCAGTTTTCTTCGCAGTCCTTTTTGTCACTGACCTGGTCGAGCACATAGAGTGTGTCGCCGCCATCATTGTATACAGGTTCGTACAGCGAGACAGGTGTTTGTACTGCCTCCAGTGCAAGTACGATATCTTCTTTTGGCACACCGATTTCGGACGCAATTTCATTAATTGTCGGTTCTTTTTGTCTTAATTTTGTCAGTTTTTCTTTGGTATAGATTGCTTTGTAAGCGGTATCACGCATGGAACGGCTGACACGTATAGAATTGTTATCTCTTAAATATCTTTTTATTTCTCCTAATATCATTGGAACTGCATATGTCGAAAATTGTACATTTTGTGATAAATCAAAATTATCAATAGCTTTAATCATTCCGATACATCCAATCTGGAATAAATCGTCGATGTTTTCATTTGATTGGTTAAAACGCTGTACAATGCTTAATACAAGACGCAGATTGCCTTTGATAAACTGTTCACGGGCGTTTGCATCACCCTGTTTGATTTTCTTTAAAAGTTCCTCTTTTTCCTTTGCTTTTAACAGCGGAAGCTCTGCTGTATTGACACCGCATATTTCTACTTTATACCCAGCCAAGCTGCACCTCCTTTATCAATATAATTGAATTTTCTAAGTAAATGATTGCCGTTAAAAGAAAATTTAATCCTGTAAAGAATATCCATTTTTTTAAAGACTTTTTATTGACCGCAGGCACAATATTATTTATAATAAATTCATTCCTTGGGGAATTTTCAGTTTTGATTTTTTGGAGGTAACTACCTTGAAGTGTCCATATTGCGGAAATGAGAATACAAAAGTTATAGATTCAAGACCGACTGAGGAGGGAGCGATACGCCGCCGCCGCCAGTGTGAGTCATGTGCAAAAAGATTTACTACATATGAGAAAATAGAGATGATGCCGATTATTGTTATCAAAAAGGATGACAACAGAGAGCCTTACGACAGGGAAAAGATTGTTGCGGGAATTGTGCGTTCATGTCATAAAAGACCAGTGTCACTTGCACAGATTAATCAGATGGTTGATGAGATTGAGACACAGATTTTTAATTCTGGTGAAAAAGAGATTCCTACAACAAAGATCGGAATGATTGTAATGGATAAACTTAAAAAACTCGACGAAGTAGCCTATGTAAGATTTGCATCTGTTTATCGTGAATTCAAGGATGTCAATACATTTCTTGAGGAAATTAACAAAATTTTAAAATAATTTATCATGAAAAATTAATGAGGAATATATGTTTAAATGTTTTTATCCCGGCAGATATTATGATTCTGCTTATGATATAGAATATGGTGAATTTTACGAAAAAGGATACCGCGGAATAATATTTGATGTTGACAATACACTTGTAGAACACGGTGCACCTGTCACAAAGAGAGCAAAGGATTTATTTGACAGGCTTCATGAGATAGGATACGAGACGTGTATTATTTCAAATAATAAAGAAGAACGAGTGAAACCTCTGGCAGATGAAGTTGATTCAAAGTATGTAAGCAAGGCAAACAAGCCATCGCCTGTCAATTATATTAAGGCAATGGATATTATGAATTGTGGCAAAGATAATGTGTTTTTTGTCGGAGACCAGATATTTACTGATGTATGGGGAGCCAACAGGGCAGGAATCCTGAGCATGCTTGTGAAGCCTATAGATAAGCATGAGGAGATTCAGATTGTTTTAAAAAGATATCTTGAGAAGATAGTTCTTTTTTTCTATAAAAGATATTGTAAAAAACATGGCCAAACAGATGATTATAAAAATAAAAAATAAAAAGGATATGTTAAGATGGATATTAATGGAACAACAAGAGTGTGCGGACTTATAGGTAATCCTGTAGCACATTCAATATCGCCTGTTATTCATAACAGGCTTGCTGGATTAAGAGGAGATAATCTTGTATATGCAACTTTTAAGGTTGAAGCCGGTAATGTGGCGGCAGCAGTTAAAGGTGCATATGCACTTGATATTCTGGGCCTTAATGTTACAGTTCCGCATAAACAGGCTGTTATAGATGAACTTGTTGACATTGATGAGCTTGCAGCTGCTATCGGGGCTGTGAATACGCTTGTGCGTACTGAAGGTGGATTTAAGGGATATAACACGGATATTCTCGGACTTGACAGAGAACTTTCAGATGTTGGCATTTCTCTTGAAGACAAGTGTGTTGTTATAATAGGTGCAGGCGGTGCAGCAAGAGCGATTGCTTTTCTTTGTGCAGGAAAGAAGGCATCAGAGATTTATATAATGAACAGAACGCTCGAAAAAGCACAGAATATAGCAGATGCAGTCAATGAATATGCAAAAAAAGATATAGCAAAGGCGGCAGGAATTTCTGAATGTGGCAGCTTTGATAAAAAGGATTACATTGTTATACAGACAACAAGTGTAGGGCTTCATCCGCATGATGATGAGACAGCTGTTACGGCAGATGAGTTTTACGAGAATGCAGCGGCAGGTGTCGATATTATTTATAATCCATATGAGACAATGTTTATGAAACTTATGAAAAAGCATGGCAAGCCGGCTTATAACGGATTAAAAATGCTTCTGTACCAGGGCGTTGCAGCGTATGAACTCTGGAATGACTGTAAGATTTCTAAAAAAGAAGCGGATGAAGTATATAAGTGTCTTGAGAAGGAGCTTGGGATTAATGAATAGTAAGAATAATATTATCCTTATTGGTTTTATGGGAAGCGGTAAGACTACATTTGGCAGGTGGATATCGATGTCCCATTCAATGAAGTTCCTTGATACTGATGAGTACATAGAAAAAAAATACAATAAGCTTATTAAGGATATATTTAGAGAGTCAGGAGAAGAAGCCTTCAGGGATATGGAGACACAGGCAGTCAGAGAACTTGCTGATTCATGTGATAACTGTGTTATATCTGTTGGAGGAGGGCTGCCGGTAAGAGATATTAACCGCAGGCTTCTTAAAGAGCTTGGAGTAGTTGTATATCTTGAAGCTGAAGTTGATGAACTTGTAAAAAGACTGTCTAAGGATACAAGCAGACCACTTCTTGCGGGAGGTAACTTAAGAGAAAAGATTGAAAGTCTTATGACTGCAAGGGAGGAGCTTTATAAGGATGCCGCTGATGTTATAGTTAAGACTGATGGAAGAAGATTTGAAGACATGTATGCTGATATAGTTTCAGCTATTAATATAGGCATAATGGAGGATTGATATGAAGATACTTGTAATGAACGGACCTAACATTAATTTTCTTGGAATAAGAGAGAAAGGTATATATGGAGAGCAGAATTATGAAGCTCTTGTTTCAATGATTGAGAAGAAGGCAGAGGAGCTTGGAGTTGATGTTGAAGTGTTCCAGAGCAATCATGAAGGTGCTATAATTGATAAGATTCAGGAAGCATATTATAATGATGTTGATGGAATAGTTATTAATCCGGGAGCGTTTACTCATTACAGCTATGCAGTAAGAGATGCTCTTGCATCTGTGGCAGCAATTCCTAAGATTGAGGTTCATATATCTAATGTACATACAAGAGAAGAGTTCAGACATACATCAGTGACAGTTCCTGTGTGCAACGGACAGGTTGTTGGACTTGGACTTAAGGGATATTTATATGCCATGGAAGCAGTTGTTGACCTTGCTATGAAAAAGTAGTTGCCAAATGTTTATATTTATTATACAATATTAGAAGTCATTTGATTATTTAGGAGGTATACCAAAGAATGGTAGATGCAGGTAGTTTTAAGAACGGTATTACAATTCAGTATGAGAACGGAATTTGGCAGGTAATCGAATTCCAGCATGTTAAGCCTGGTAAGGGATCACCTTTCGTTAGAGCTAAGTTAAAGAATATTATTTCTGGTGGTGTTATAGAGAATTCTTTCAGACCAACTGAGAAGTTTGATCTTGCACACATCGACAGATCAGAATATCAGTATTTATATGCTGATGGAGATCTTTACAACTTTATGAATACAGAGACATATGACCAGATCGCATTAAGTGCTGATCAGGTTGGTGATTCTCTTAAGTTCGTTAAAGAGAATGAGATGGTTAAGCTTTGTTCACATGATGGTAATGTATTTGCTATTGAGCCACCTATTTCAGTTGAGCTTGAAGTAACAGATACAGAGCCTGGTATCAAGGGTAACACAGCAACAGGTGCTACTAAGCCTGCTATCGTAGAGACAGGAGCTAAAATTATGGTTCCTTTATTCGTTAACCAGGGCGATAAGATTAAGATTGATACTCGTACAGGTGAGTACACATCAAGAGCATAATTATTATGTATTATTAAGGGCTGTCATGCATATGCATGACAGCCCTTTTTGCGCGAGTAGCGATGAGAATAGCTGCAGAATTTATAATCATGCTTGCATGAATTATAAATTGGGCGGATATTCGAGGAGCACCGCGACAATGCCAGACTTTAGTCTGGCATATGCGCTACTCGCGCGAGTAGCGATGAGAATAGTTCTAGACTTATCCCCTTGCCTGGAATGTTGTACAGACAGTATCATTTTCAGTAACAGCCTTAATGCCTGATATATCTACATGGTCTGCATCACATTTTTTATTCGTATTATATATGCAGTTAGTTGCCTGACAAGAGATTGTCAGCGAATCTTTAGGAATATGGCACATATTAGTTGATCCATGCTTCTGATGTTCATAATCACTGCAGCATGTTTCATCACATTGACATGCCAAGCTTCCTTCTACACAGATTGAATTAAGACAGCACTGGTTGTCACAGTTATGCATGCACGAAGCAGCATTACAGTTAAGATTTCCCATAGCATTTCTCCTTTCAAAAAACAAATATGACCGCTATTGTTTGTGAAACATAGCGGCCATATTATTGTACCCTTTATATTATTCTTTATTCAGAGTGTTATTTAATGAAAGAAAATGTAAAACGCTTCGTTCTGACATTGAAATATCTGAAAGAAACCTTAGCAATAATCTTATCTTTTGATACAAATGTGTTGGTCCAATATCTGGAATCCTTGGAATTATTTCTGTTATCTCCGAGCATAAAATATGAATCAGCAGGTACAACATAGGTTAGCTCATCACCATCATTATACATAGGTTCTCTTAAATAATCTTCTTCAAGAATATCACCATTCACATATACATGCCCATTGGTAATCTGTATTACATCACCAGGGACTCCTATTACCCGTTTAACGAAATTCTGAGATTCGTCATCAGGATATTTGAATATTACAATATCTCCGCGCTTAGGCTCACTGAAAAGGTAGGCGAGTCTGAAACCTATAAGTCTGTCACCTGTGAGAATAGTATTCTCCATAGAACCAGAAGGTACCTGGGCATTAACAATGATAAATCTTGTAAATAGAAATGCCATGATAATAGCCAATGTCAGGATTTTTAAGAAACTAAAGATTTCAGAACCAACACTGGTTTTAGCAGCCTGCTTCTGGGAATCCTTAGTGTCATTATAGTATTCTTCATTGTAGCGCGGAATATCTGTTTCGTATGAAGCATTATCATCATAATCTGAAAAATAATCATTGTCATGATGCTCATAAGTATCATCAAGAAATTCTATGCCATCATCAAAATCGTATTTTGATGTTTTATCATCGTCGAATTCATTATTTTTATAATCTGTCATATTAAATAGTCCTTATCTTTATATAAGACAATGATAGTTTAAAAGGCGTTATTTTGCAAGCAATTCCATGATTTTATTACTTCTTGCAATGAATCCTGTCATCTGCTCTGGTGAAAGAGGCGCATGACTGAGCATTGCAAGGTCATAGAGCTGTTCACATATAATCTTAGTATTTTCACCGTCTGCATGTTCTGCAACATATTTGACAAGGTCATTGTTAGCATTAAGTACAAGAGTCTGACCCTCAGCACCAAACATATTAGGGTCCATACCTGCCATACCGTACATTTTCATCATATCCTGCATACGTCTGCTTTCTTCTGAAAGAGTAATCATTGAAGATATAGATGAATCCTTTAATTTCTCGACATTAACAGTTAAATTTTCTTTGCCAAGAGCATCCTTGAAAGTCTTAGAGAGCTTTTCAGTCATGTCCTTCAACTCGTCTTTAGAAGTCTCTTCCTTAAAGCTGTCTGAAAGATCTGCATCGATACGCTTGAACTTGAGATTTTCATTCTTGGATTCCATGTTAGTTATGAATGGCTGGTCAATGTTATGAGTAAGAATTACAGCATCAATTCCTTCGTTCTTAAACATGTTGATATACTGACTCTGTTCAACTTCATCTGTTACATAGAATACAGTGTTTTCGTGTTTTTCTTTATTCTCTTCGAGACATTCCTTAAGAGTCAAATATTTGCCATCAAGGTTCTTGAATATGATGTAATCATTCATCTTCTCTGCAAATTTCTCATCCTTTAAGCAGCCGAATTTAATAAATGGATTGATGTCATCCCAGTATTTCTCATAGTTCTCTTTATCTGTTTTACACATTCCTGAAAGCTTGTCGGCAACCTTTTTAGTAATGTAATCAGATATCTTCTTAACAAATCCATCATTCTGAAGTGCTGAACGTGATACATTAAGTGGAAGGTCTGGGCAGTCAATAACACCTTTAAGAAGAAGTAAAAATTCTGGAATAACTTCTTTGATGTTATCTGCTACGAATACCTGATTGTTATAAAGCTTTATAGTACCTTCAATAGATTCATACTCTGTATTAATCTTAGGGAAGTAGAGAATACCCTTAAGATTGAAAGGATAATCCATATTAAGGTGAATCCAGAATAATGGTTCTTTATAATCGTGGAATACCTTGCGGTAGAATTCCTTATATTCATCCTCAGTACATTCGTTAGGGTGCTTAGTCCAGAGAGGGTGGATATCATTGATAGCAACAGGTCTTTTAACAATCTTAGCCATCTTCTTTGCTGGAACTTTTTCGACTGTCTCTTTAGTGCCGTCCTCTTTTTCAACTTCTTCTGTAACAGCTTCCTTGATAAATGTATCAAGAACAGTATCCTTATCTGTTACTTCTTCCTCTGGAATCTCTTCTGTCTGTTCGCCGGCATCTTCATTAGTAAGGAAGATTGGTACTGGCATAAATGAGCAGTACTTTTCGATGACTTCTCTTGCACGGTACTCGTTGGAAAATTCAACGGAATCCTCGTTTAAGAAAAGGGTGATTTCTGTACCGACGCCTTCTTTGGTGCCATCAGCCATATCAAATTCAGTACCGCCGTCGCAGGACCAGTGAACAGCCGTTGCGCCGTCTTTGTAGGATAATGTATCGATCGTTACCTGATCAGCTACCATGAATGCGGAATAGAAGCCAAGTCCGAAGTGACCGATGATCTGATCGTCGTTTGCTTTGTCTTTGTATTTTTCAATGAAATCTGTTGCGCCGGAAAATGCGATCTGGTTGATGTATTCCTCAACCTCGTCTGCGGTCATACCAAGACCATTATCGATAAATTTTAAAGTCTTTTCCTCCGGATTTACAACAACGTGGATCTCCGGTTTGTAGTCAGACGGTAATGTATATTCGCCCATCATTTCGAGTTTTTTTAATTTTGTGATCGCATCACATCCGTTACTGATCAGCTCACGGAAGAAGATGTCGTGATCGGAATATAACCATTTTTTGATAATCGGGAACAGATTATCGCTGTTAATTGAAAGATTTCCATGTTTCTCTGCCATATTCAAACACTCCTTTATAATCGTAATAAAATGCAGTGGGCAGATCCGCCTCGCTGCTGCCTGAATCTAATATTATAACCGCAAATTTCAAAAGTCAATAGAAAATCAGCACTCTTTTTTAATGAGTGCTAACAAAAGAAACGGAAATGCCTTAAAACAGGGAAAAACCAGTATTTCTAAAAAAAATATAAATTAAGCAGATAAATAGGATTTTCATTTTGCAGGATTTGTTTTATCATGATAACAGTGAAATTTATTAAGCAGATGAAAAAACTGTTTTTATGAAAATCAGGACAGGGATGGAGAGTTTTATGAAGCAGGACAATAATATTCCGGAAATTGATTTTGTGATCACATGGGTGGATGGAAATGATCCGGACTGGCAGAAACAGAAAATGGAGTACAGTATGCAGCCGGATCTGTCGCAGAAACAGGATGACAGAAAAGAGAGATACAGAGACTGGGATCTGCTGAGGTACTGGTTTCGTGGTGTGGAGCGTTTTGCACCATGGGTGCGCAGGATACACTTTGTTACATGGGGGCATCTGCCATCCTGGTTAAATAAAGAACATCCGAAGTTAAATATTGTAAATCATAAAGATTTTATTCCAGAAAAATATCTGCCGACATTTAATTCACATGCCATTGAGTGGAATATGCACAGAATCCCAGGTCTGGCAGAGAATTTTGTATATTTTAATGATGATATGTTTCTGATAAAAAAGGTCAGACCGGAACAGTATTTTAAAAATGATCTTCCGGTGGATATGCTGGCTCTTCAGCCTGATGTGGCAAATACAAAAGATCAGGTCATGCCATATATTTACCTGAATAATACCATGCTTCTGGCAAAATATTTTGACAAACGTGAAAATATGAAAAAACAGCCGGGAGCATATTTCCATCCCGGTTATCCGTTTATGTATTTTATTTATAATATGTTAGAACTGGCGTTCCCGTTGTTTACAGGATTTTACACGGTTCATGGGCCGTCTCCTTTTAAAAAGAGTACTTTTGTGAAAATGTGGGAATTAGAGCCGGAGTTGTTAAACGAGGTGTGCAGCCATAAATTCCGTCAGAAAGAGGATGTCAGCCAGTATGTGCTCAGGGAGTATCAGAAACTGACTGGCGGTTTTGTTCCCGGCAATGTAAGAAGACTCTGCCGGTATTATGATGTCTCAAATGATAACAGCAGGATTGTGGCTGATATAGGTCATCAGAAGAGTGGAAGCGTCTGTTTGAATGACAGCAATCAGGAGATTGATTTTGAGTGGGCAAAAGAAGAACTTCATATGGGTTTTGCGCAGATCTTGAAG